>Ga0100398_1000129_pt1 | contig 70778 bp, 57 predicted proteins | sample CryGeymeta201522_FD_81568 | JGI IMG/M metagenome (GOLD analysis project Ga0100398, IMG submission 81568) | Groundwater microbial communities from Crystal Geyser aquifers in Utah, USA - Crystal Geyser metaG 2015-22 | ecosystem: Environmental > Aquatic > Deep subsurface > Groundwater | place: USA...
TTGCGCAGGCGCGCAGGCTTTGTCACTGCTGCGCCATGGATGCTTCAAACACCTCACAGGATCTGGCTGGAAAGCTTCTGATCGCCATGCCCGGCATGGGTGATCCGCGGTTTGAACGCAGCGTGGTCTATATCTGCGAACATGGCCAGGACGACAGCACGATGGGCCTCGTGGTGAACAAGCCCTTGCCGCAGATCAACCTCGCCGCGCTGCTGGACCAGCTGAGCATTGAAACCGGCCCGGCCACCCCCCAGATGCCGGTGCATTTTGGCGGGCCGGTGGAAACCGGGCGCGGTTTTGTTCTGCACAGTGACGAATATCGCGCGGCCGAGGGCACGGTCGCGGTGGGCGGGAACTTTGCCCTGACCGCGACGCGGGACGTGCTGATGGATCTGGCGGCGGGGCGTGGGCCACACCGGTCGATCCTGACGCTGGGCTATGCCGGCTGGGGGCCTGGGCAATTGGCGGCGGAAATCCTCGACAATGGCTGGTTGACCTGCGCCGCCGATCCGGATGTGGTGTTCAACGCGTCGGACAGCGGTAAATGGGCGGGCGCACTGGCCCTTCTCGGCATTGATCCGCTGACCCTGTCGGCCACGGCAGGCCGCGCCTGACGGCTTGCCGCCCGGATCGGCGCGTGCAAGGCTTGCGGTGATCGGACAAGGCAGATGATGGACAGCATACTTACCGCCCTGATCGGCCAGATCGTCACGCTGTGGCATTACATCGCGGCGCAGGCGGCAAATATGCTGCTGCCGTCGCGGCTGACGCAGTTTGCCATCATCTTCGGCTGCGTCGGGCTGGCCTGGCTGCTCAACCGGCTGACGGCCGAACGGATGCGCGAGTGGATGCGCGGGCTGGAAGGCTGGCCCAAATGGCGGTTGCGCGCGCTGTTGGTGGTGAATAGGCGGTTACAGCTGATCTGGTTTGTCGCGCTGATCTGGGGCGCGACCTGGATCATGCGCTGGATCTATATCTTCCCGTCACGGTCGTTTATTCTGGTCCTGGCGTGCAGCATCGCCACGGCCTGGTTGCTGGTGGTGTTCGCCACCCGGCTGGTGCGAAACCCGGCTTTGCGCACGATCGTGCGCTGGGGGCTTTGGATCTATGTCACGCTGTTTTACCTCGGCCTGGTGGACGAGGTTGCGGCCCTGCTTGACAGGGCAGCGTTCCAGATGGGGGCGATGCGCCTGTCCTTGCTGATGCTGCTCAACGCGTTGGTGGTGATCGGCGTGCTGTTCACCCTGGCCCGGCTGGTGACGCAGTCGGGCGCTGCACAGATCCGCCGGAATGACAACATCAGCCCGTCAATGCAGGTGCTGGCGGTCAAGGCGATGCAACTGCTGCTGTATGGCGCGGCGTTCTTTATCGGACTGAAATCCGTCGGGGTGGATCTGACCGGCCTTGCGGTGCTGTCGGGCGCAATCGGTGTGGGCCTCGGATTTGGTCTGCAAAAGGTGGTCAGCAACCTGGTGTCGGGGGTGATCATCCTGCTGGACAAGTCGATCAAGCCGGGCGACGTGATTTCCATCGGGGAAACCTTCGGCTGGATCAATGCCCTGGGCGGGCGCTATGTGGCGATCACTACCCGCGACGGCAAGGAATACCTGATCCCGAACGAAGACCTGATCACCGGCAAGGTGGTGAACTGGTCGCATTCGGACAATTTCGTGCGTCTCGACATCCATTTCGGCACCGCTTATGGGGATGATCCCCACAAAGTGCGCGCCATCGCCATCGCTGCCGCAGGCGGCGTGCCCCGGGTGCTGGGCCAACCGAAACCCGTTTGCCACATCACCGGGTTTGGCGACAGTGCGGTCGACTATATCCTGCGGTTCTGGATCACCGACCCGACGGCAGGGCTGACCAACATCCGCGGCAATGTATACTTGGCGCTGTGGGATGCGTTCAAGGAACATGGCATTTCAATTCCTTTCCCCCAGCGCGAGGTGCGGATGCTGCCCGACCCCGCCCCGATGCCCGACCCCGCCCCGATGCCCGACCCCGCCCCATCCTCCGGCTGACCATGCGCCTTGCTTCTTCTTGCTTCAAATACTCAATTCCAACCTTACCGCAAAGACCCACACCGCCATGGCTGATCTGACCCCGCCCGCCTTCGCCGCGCCCGCGCCGCGCGATCTGTGCACCGATTGCGGCGTGTCGCGCATGGCCGATGCGAAACGCTGTGGTCGGGCGTGCCAGTTCATCGCGCCCGACTATCGGGCGCTGGAAAACGCCACCCATGGCCGCGCCCGTGATCCCGCCAAGGGCGACGAGGCGCATTTTGGCCCCTACCGTGCGATGCACCGCGCCCGCCTGCGCGCGCCCGCGCCCGGCGCGCAGTGGACAGGTATCACCACGCGGCTGGCCCAGCGGCTGCTGGAAACCGGGGCGGTGGACGGGGTGCTGTGCATGGCGCCCGATCCGGCCGACCGTTGGCGCCCGGTGCCGGTGATCGTCACCGATCCGGCCGATATGGCCCGCGTGCGCGGGATGCGCATGGGCTATGCGCCGCTGCTGGCGCTGCTGGAACCGGCGCGCGACCGGGGGCTGAAGCGGCTGGCGTTGATCGGTATCCCGTGCCAGGTCTATGCCCTGCGCGCGCTTGAGCGTGAGCTGGGGTTCGACCGGCTGTATGTCATCGGCACGCCCTGTTCCGACAATACCACGACCGAGGCGTTTCACGAATTTCTGGCGTTGCTGTCGAACCGGCCCGAAACCATCAGCTATCTCGAATTTCGCGCCGATTATCACGTTGAACTGCGCTTCGATGATGGCCGGCGGCAGGAAATCCCGTTTCTGCGCTTGCCGATTTCACAGTTGAAACCCGATTTCTTTCCGCTGACATGCCGCACCTGCGTGGATTACACCAATGTTCTGGCCGACATCACCGTGGGGTACATGGGCGGGCAGGGCGATCAGTGGCTGCTGGTGCGCAATGACCGGGGCGCCGAGATGCTGGCCCTGCTGGGCGACGAGGTGGTGCTGGACACCCCCGGTTCGGCGGGCAAACGGGCCGGGGCGGTGAAGGGGTTCATCGACAATGTCGCGCGGGCGGCGGGGGGGCTGCCGCTGCGCCGGATGCCCGACTGGTTGCGCGGGGTGATGGGATGGATCATGCCACGGTTCGGGCCGCGCGGGTTGGAATTTGCCCGCACGCGGGTGGAAATGAAGGCGGCTGAAACGGTACTGCACCTGCGTCGTGAACGCCGGGCGCGGATGAAAACGATGATCCCGTCCCATATCTGGGCCTTGGTGGCGCCTTACGGCCTGACCCCGCAACCGGGCGAAACCCTTGCGCCGCAAGATGCCCGCACACCGGATGAAATTGCGCCGGATGAAACTGCGCCTGCGAAGGGGAACCGTACGGCGCCGGGGGGCGTTTCACCGCCGATGTGATCGTATTTCCCTGTACATCGTGCCGGGTGCCTGTAAGTTTGGACCAAAATAAGCGGCGGTGTATCAGGTATGTTTTCCCCAAATGGGTTGCGTTTTTGCGCATTTTTGATCGGCTGCGGTGTGCCGCTGGAACCTGCCTTGGCGCTGGACCGGCTGGATTTTCTGTCGCCGGGTGCCGATGCGGCGCTGGCCAGCGATCTGCGCGCGGCCTCGCTGTTGGTCGCCGCCCAGACCGAAGGCACGAACGACCCCCAGGAACTGCTTGCCGCGGCATTGGCCGATTATGGTCGCCTTGTTGGGGCGCTCTATGCCGAAGGGCGGTTCGGCGGGATCATCAACATCCTGATCGACGGGCGCGAGGCGGCGACGATTCCGCCCGTTGAACCACCCGCCCGGATCGAAGCCATCGTGGTGACAATACAGGCCGGCCCGACCTATCGGTTGTCGGAAACCGCCGTGCGCCCGCAGGTTCCGGGCACCGAACTGCCTGCCGGTTTTGCCGTGGGGCAGCCGGCCCGCACCCCGGCGATCAGGGATGGCGTGGCGGCGGTGATCGAGGGATGGCGCATTGCGGGCCACGCCAAGGCCGGCGTTTCCGGCCAGAAGGTGACGGCGGATCATGCCGTTGAAACCGTGGGTGTGCGTGTGGCGGTTGCGCCGGGCCCGGTGGTGACCTTTGGCGATCTGTTGCTGAAAGGCGGCGATCGGGTGCGCCCTGAGCGTCTGCGCAAGATTGCCGGCCTGCCCACTGGCCAGGTTTATTCCCCCGAGGCGCTGGAAAAATCCGTCACCCGCCTGCGCCGCACCGGCGTGTTCAAGTCCGCTTCGCTGAGCGAGGCCGAGACGCTGGGCCCGGGCGACACGATGGACATCACCGCCACGCTGAGCGAAGAGGCGCCGCGCCGGATCGGGTTTGGTGCCGAATTGTCCAGCGTCGAGGGGCTGCGCCTGTCGGGGTTCTGGCTGCACCGCAACCTTCTGGGTGGGGCCGAGCGGCTGCGCCTTGAGGGCGAAATAGCGGGCATCGGTGGCGACATGGGGGGCGAAAATTACAAATTCTCTGCCCGCTATGGCCGCCCTGCAACGCCTGATCCCGACACGGATCTGTTCCTGCTGACCGAGATCGAACAGTTGAACGAACCAGACTACAGCACGAAAACCGGCACCCTGGGGTTTGGATTCACCCGCTATGCAACCGAGCATCTGACGCTGGAGGCGGGGTTGGCCTTTCGCCTTTCCGAAATCACCGATTTCACCGGCACGACGCAATACAACCTTTTGACCCTGCCGCTGAGCGCCACCTTTGACACCCGCGATGCACCACTGGACGCGACCCGTGGCATATTTGTAAATCTCGACGTGATGCCGTTTCTGGGCGTTTCAGGCAGCGAAACCGGCGCGCGCCTGGCCTTTGACACCCGCACCTATCGCGCACTGGGCGCGTCGGGTGATGTCGTTTTGGCGGGCCGGGTGCAGGGGGGCAGCATTCTGGGGGCATCGCTGGCCGGGGTGCCGAACGATTTCCGGTTCTATTCGGGCGGTGGTGGCACCGTGCGCGGGCAGGATTACCAATCCCTGGGCGTGCAAGTGAACGGCGACAAGACAGGGGGCCGGTCGTTTCTTGGCGTTTCGGGTGAGCTGCGCGCCAAAGTGCGCGACAGCATCGGTGTTGTGGCCTTTGCCGATTTCGGTCTGATCAGCGCTGACAGCTTTGGCACCGATGGTGACACCCATGGGGGGGCCGGGCTGGGCCTGCGCTATCTCACGCCGATCGGGCCAATCCGGCTGGATGTTGCGGCGCCGATTGGCGGCACCTCAAGCGGGGTGCAGCTGTATGTCGGCATCGGGCAGGCGTTCTGATGCGCCGCCTTGCCGCCTGCGCCCTTGTCACGCTGACGCTTGTTGCCGCTCCCTTGCCCGCGCAGGACGACGACGGCGGTGGTTTTCTGGAAACGCTGATCGAGGATAACCTGTCGGGCGCCGGGCGCGATGTTCAGATCCGCGGCTTTCAGGGTGCACTCAGCTCGGTCGCCAGCCTTGATGAACTGACCATCGCTGACGATCAGGGCATCTGGATCACTCTGCGCGATGTGACGCTGGACTGGAACCGCGCCGCCCTGTTGCGCGGTCGGCTCGAGGTGCGGCAACTGACGGCGGGCGAAATCATCCTGCCCCGCGCGCCCCAATCAGACCCCGCGCTGCCAACGCCCGAAGCGACACCTTTCGCGCTGCCTGAATTGCCGGTGTCGGTGCGGATCGACAAGGTGGCGGCGGCGCGTGTCGATTTGGGCGCGGCGCTGTTCGGGGCTGCGGCGGTGGTCTCGCTTGAGGGCTCCGCCAGTCTGGATGGGGGTGCCGGGGCGGCCAACATCGCGCTGCAACGGATCGACGGCCGAGTGGGCGCGCTGACCTTGGACGCCGCCTATGACAATGCCGACGAAAACCTGGCGTTGAAGCTGAACGTGACCGAGGCGGAAGATGGCATCGCCGCCAATCTGCTGGACCTGCCTGGCCGGCCTTCGCTGCGGTTGAATGTTGACGGCACCGGCCCGCTGTCGGATTTCATCGCCGCGATCGAGCTGGACACCGCAGGCGAACGGCGGATCGACGGCACGGTTGCGCTGACCGCCAGTGGCGAGGGTGCGGCGTTGACCCGTGGTTTTTCTGCCGAGATCGGCGGCGATATCGCGCCGGTGTTCGCGCCGCAGTACCGGCCCTTCTTCGGCCCCGACATCCGCCTGATCGCGCGGGGTATGACGCGCCCGGAAGGGGGCTTTGCGCTCAGCCAGTTGCGGCTGAGCGCCGCCGCCCTGACCCTTGAGGGGCAGGTCACCGTTGCCGCCGGGGGGTTGCCCGAGGTGATCGACGTGACAGGGCAAATCGCGGCGCCCGGCGGTGGACCGGTTCTGTTGCCCTTTGGCGGTGGTGGGACGCGGGTGGGCCGTCTGGGTCTGGCCGTTCAATTCGATGCCGCGGTCAGCGAGGATTGGACTGCACAGGTGACGCTGGACGATCTGACACGTCCTGACATCGCCATTGACCGGGTGGAACTGTCGGGCATCGGGCAGATCACCGACGACGGCCCGGACGCCCGCAGCGTGACCGCCAATCTCGATTTTTCGGCGACGGGCCTGGCGGCAATGGATTCGGCGGTGCAGCAGGCCCTGGGCAACAGCGCCACCGGTCGGGCCAGCATTGCCTGGACCAGCGGCGCCCCCCTGATGCTGCGCGATTTGCAACTAAGCGGTGCCAGCTTTGCACTGGATGGCGAAGGCCAGTTGGGTTTTGGCGACGCGGGCACGCGCCTTACTCTTGGCGCGACGGTGCAGGCGCAGAACCTGACGGTGTTTTCGGGTCTGGCCGGGCGTGATCTGGGCGGCGCCGCCGAGGTGCGGCTTGACGTGCAGGCCGCCCCGTTGGAGGGCAGTCTCGATCTGGCGGTGACCGGCGTTGCCCGCGATTTGCAGGTGGATCAGCCTCAGGCCGACGCCTTGTTGGCCGGGCGTACCGAAGTGGTGCTGCGGGCCGAGCGGGATGAAACCGGTACCCGCCTGTCAGCGCTGACCCTGGACAATCCGGCGCTGTCGCTTGAGGCCTCGGGCGATCTGACCTCGGTGGCCAGTTCTCTGCGGGCGAATATCCGGCTGGCGGATGCGGCGGTTCTGGATGACCAGTTGTCGGGGCCGGTGTCGCTGACTGGTTTGGCGCGCAGCGCTGGTCAGGGCTGGGATTACGAGGCGCAGGCCAGCGGCGTGGGGGCCGAGATCGACAGCAGCGGCACGATCACCGGCCTGTCCGGGTCGGGGTCTGGCCCGCAGCGCGATCCGCGCATCAGCACGGTCACCACTGTTGCTGTCGATGATCTGGCGCGGTTTTCCACATTGGCCGGGCGGCCCTTGGCGGGGGATGTCGATCTGACGTTGACCGGTGACGCGCGGCTGGATCTGAGTGAGCTGGAGGGCGATCTGACGCTGAGCGCCCGGTCGCTGCGCACTGGGTTGGCCAAGGTCGATCCCTTGCTTGCGGGCGTGGTCGATCTGGCGGCGCGGGTGTCGCGCGCGGGCGACACTGTGACGGTCGATGATTTGCGCCTCGGCGCGGCTGCCCTGGGGCTGCGCCTGACCGGCAGCGCGCGGGGCGAGGCAATTACCGGCGACAACCCTTTGCTGACGCTGGATGCGGCGCTGTCAGCGGACAATCTGGCGCCGCTGTCGGCGCTGGCCGGGCGGCCCCTGGGCGGCGCGGTGGATCTGACGCTGACCGCACAGGGGCGGCCCGATCTGACGGTGCTGGATCTGGTGCTGGACGGACAGGCGCGGTCAATCACCCTGGGCCAGAGCAACCTTGACCGGTTGCTGCGCGGTGCCACCACCCTGGGGCTGAGCGCCTCGCGGGGCGGTGAGACACTGGAATTGCCGCGCCTGAACATCGCCAACGATCAGATCACCCTTTCCGCCGAGGGCCGCTATCTGGCCGGGGAAAGCGCGCTGAACGCTGATGTCGCAATTGCCGATCTGGCCGATCTGGATGTGCGGATGCGCGGACAGGCCAAACTGGCGCTGCTGGCCAAAGAGGTGGGCGCGGTCTGGCAGGTGACGTTGGACGGTGATGCCGCAGACGCGGTGCTGCGCGCCAGCGGCGAGGTGCGCGATGCGCTGTCGGGCAATCCCATGGTGGCAGGTCAGGCCAGCCTGCGGGCCGGCGATCTGTCGCGGTTTGCGCCGCTGGCCAACCGGCCGCTGGCCGGATCGCTGCGCGCCGAGGTGCAGGGCAATGCCCGTGCCGATCTGACGGTGTTTGATGTGACGGCAGATGTCAGCGGGTCCAACCTGCGTGTCGGTCAGACCGAGGCCGACCGGATTCTGGGCGCCAGCACCGATCTGCGACTTGCGGCGCGGCGCGCGGGCGCGGGCCAGCCCATCGCGGTGCAGACCTTCCGCATCGCCACGCCCAGCCTGACGGCCAGCGCCACAGGCAGCGTTCTGGGCAGTGACGCAAATCTTGCCGTCGAGGCCCGGTTGTCGGACATCGGCCCCTATGTTGCGGGGGCGCTGTCGGGGCCTGTCGCGGTGGACGGGCGGGTGAACAGCACCGGCAGCCAACTGGGCGTCAACCTGTCCGGCACGGGCCCGGGTGGCATAACCCTGCGCGCCGATGGTACGGTGGCCCAGGATTTCAGCCGCGCCAATCTGGCCCTGACCGGGCAGGGGCCGCTGGCCCTGGCCAACGGGCTTATCGCGCCACGGTCGCTGGACGGCACGCTGGGGTTTGATCTGGCGGTTAACGGCCCGCTGGCGCTGTCGTCGGTTTCAGGGCAGATGAACAGCACCGGGGCGCGGCTGGTGGCGCCGAACCTGAACCTGGTGCTGGAAAACATCGCGCTGGAGGCGGCGCTGCGCGGCAATACCGTGCAGGTGAACCTGCAAGGCGACAAACAGCAGGGCGGACGCATCACCGTGACTGGGCCGATTGCTCTGGTCGGCGGGCTGGATTCCGATCTGACCATCGCCGCTGTCGGGCTGGTGGTGGAAGATCCGCGGCTGTATCGCACTTTGATCAATGGCAATATCACGGTGAACGGTCCGTTGGCGGGGGGGGCACGGGTCAGCGGCCTGTTGGATCTGGTGGAAACCGAGGTGCGCATCCCGTCCACCGGGCTGGGCGCCACGGGGCCGATCCCCGATGGGTTGGTGCATCTGAACGAACCGGCGGCAGTGCGCGCGACGCGGGCCAGGGCCGGGCTGATCGAAACCGACGGCACGGGCGCCGACGCAAGAGGCACGGCGCGGCCTTATCCGCTGGACCTGACAATCCGCGCTGACAACCGGTTCTTTGTTCGTGGCCGGGGCCTGGACGCCGAAATGAACGGGGTTTTGACCCTGCAAGGCACGACCCAGAACATCATTCCGGCGGGGCAGTTCAATCTGGTGCGCGGGCGGCTGGACATTCTGGGCAAGCGGTTGAACCTCGTCGAGGGCAGCGTCAGCCTGCAAGGCGACACGACGCCGTTCATCCGTCTGGTGGCCAGCACCGATGTGGACGATGTGACGATCCTGATCGTGGTCGAAGGCGAGGCCCTGCAACCCGGCATCAATTTCCTGAGCGAACCGGAACTGCCCGAAGAGGAAGTGCTGTCGCGCCTGCTGTTTGGTCGCGCGCTTGGCTCTATCTCGCCGTTGCAGGCGGCACAACTGGCCTCGGCGGTGGCGACACTGGCGGGGCGTGGTGGCGACGGGATCATTGCCAATCTGCGCAAAAGCACCGGGTTGGACGATCTGGACATCACCACCGACGCCGACGGAAACGCCGGTCTGCGCGCGGGCAAGTATCTGTCCGAGAAACTGTACACAGATGTCACGGTGGGCGCGACAGGCCAGGCCGAGATCAACCTGAACCTTGATCTGACGCCGAGCCTGACGATCAAGGGCGGCGCCGGAAATGACGGCGAGACATCGTTGGGGATCTTTTTCGAAAAGGATTACTGAGCGGTGTCGGCCAGCGGTGCGTCGACGGCGTCCTTGGAAAAATCGGCGCGGCTGAACACGACTTGCACTTCATAGGCACCATCTGCGGTTTCGCCCGCCACATGGGTGCCGCCCAGCTGCATCACGAAAGCGCTGATCAGATGTGTTCCCAGGCCAGACACCTCGTCGGCATCCGGCGCCGTCACCGGGGTGCCGATGGAATTGCGCACGCTCAGTTGCACTTGACCATTGTCGAGCTGTTGCAGCACCAAGGACACCCAAGGTTGTCCATGCGCCGGGCGGCCGATGTATTTATAGGCGTTGGTGATCGCCTCGGTCACCAACAATGACAGCGGCACAGCCTGATCGGGGTAGAGCAGCACAGGATCGGTCTTCATCGAAAAGTCGATCGGCTGTTCGGGCAACGAAGCCGAGCGCGCCAATTGCCGGGCCAGTTCCGCGATCAGTTCATCGGCGGGCACCTCTGACAAGACGCTGGCCTGATACAGGCTGCGGTGTACTGTTGCCAGGCTCATCACGCGGTCCTGTAAGCGGCGCAGCATGAATTTCGTCTCGCCGTGGCGGGCGCGGCGGATCTGCATATTGGTGATTGACGAGATCAGTTGCAGGTTGTTCTTGACCCGGTGATGCACCTCTTTCAACAGCACGTCTTTTTCGTGCAGCATGTTTTCCTGATCGGCCTCATCGCGCAGCACCTGTTCGGTCAGGCGGGTGAAGGCATCGGTCACCTCGCGCAGCTCGATCGGAATGTCGGTGGTGTTGTCCGACGGGCGGATGCGGCGCACGGCACCGAAGGTGCGGATGTTGCTGCGCAAGGTGCGGATATGGCGGATCACCAGGCGATGCACGGCAAAATAGGCCACCGCCAGACTGGCCAGCCACATCAGCGCCGGAAAGGCGAGCGCGGCCAGATAACCGCTGACCCCGACGCGCCAGGCAGATTTCGGCCAGACACCCAAGGCAAAGATCTGGCCCTGCACCACAGGCACGACGGCATAGATCCGATCCTCGCCGGTGCGATCAACGTCTTCGAACACCGCGCCGTGATTCACCGCAAGGTTCGCAAGGGCGCGGTTGGCGGGCAGGCGGCCCTCGACCGAACGCAGCCCCAGCTCCGACGTCAGAGGCGTGCCTGCGGTATCGAAGGTCAGCACGTCAATAGGGGCTGCGGGGGGCGTCATCTCCTGGCCCAGAACGACGCTGTGATAGGGCAGTGTCAGGGTGACATAGCCGATGCCGACGCCACCTGCCCGAACCGGATGACGCACCAGCAATGCTGCCGTGCCGGTGAGGGCAGTCTGGGCGCTGACCGTGACAGAGGTCTGGAGGCGGTCGATCTGGCGCTGTGACAGTTCGGGCGTGCCGGTTTGTTGCCCGACATCGCGCGACGCGCAGGCCAAGTGCCCGGTCATGTCGGTGAAGCCGGCAAACACGATGGTCTCTACCTGGGCCACCATGCGGCGCATGTGGTCATTGCAGGCTTCGGGTGTTTCAAGAAGGTTGGGCACGATCAGGGCCAGCGCCTCGGACAGGCCCATGATCCGTGCGATCTGCTGCCGCTCATTGGCCGAGGCGGCAAGGCTTTCGCCCAACAGCGACGAATCCAGCCGCGCGGCCGCATCCTCCATGACGCGGTGGGTCTGGAACATGACAATCAGCCCGACCGGCAGCAAAGCCAGGCCCAGCATGAACACCAGACGCACCCCGAGGCGGTCAAGGCCGCCTATACCCCAGAGACCGGGCACCATGTCAGGCGATGTGGCGCGCTTGGGCCATGCCCGAGACGGTATTGGCGTCAGAAATCGTCGGGTCTTCGCCCTCGGCCAGGTGCAACAGTTGGGCCAGACGTTTGCGCCCGCGGTTGGCGCGACTTTTGATCGTGCCCACCGCCACGCCGCACATCTGCGCCGCTTCTTCATAGGCAAAGCCTTCGCCGCCCACGAGAATCAGCGCCTCGCGCTGTTCGTCGGGCAGTTTTTCAAACGCCTTGCGGAAATCGTTCATCGCCAGGCGCCCGTCATGGGCGGGTTTTTCCGACATCGCCCCGGCCATCGCGCCATCAATATCCTCGACCTCGCGCTTCACCTTGCGGCGACTGGAATAAAAGGCGTTGCGCTGGATCGTGAAAAGCCAGGCGCGCAGGTTGGTGCCCGGCGTGAATGAACCGATGTTCTTCCAGGCCTTTTCGATGGTATCCTGCACCAGATCGTCGGCGCCTGCGGAATTTCGGGTCAATGACATGGCAAATGCCCGAAGCGCGGGCAGATGTTGCACAAGTTCGTCCCGGGGATCGGGATGAACGGTCATTCCAACGATCCGGACTGTGGTTTTTCCTGTTCGCGCAACTTGTCCAACAGGATCTTGAAACGGTCAGGCACGTCTTGTGTGTCGACTTCGCGGTAGACTCGGCGCAGGTTTTCATCGATTTGTCGCATCACGTCGAAAGACTTTCTGCTTTGAGTTATCGGGGACAGGTCCGTTAAAAAGATCCATATTCAGGGAACGAACAGCCGCGCCCTGTGTTTGGTTCCAAGATAAGTTGTTTTTTCTTTCAAGGATGCGACGCATATGAGCCCACAGTCCACGTCCGACCTTTCCAGCCAGATCGGTCGCGATCTGCCGTTCTTGCGGCGTTATGCCCGCGCCCTTACGGGCAGCCAGCGCACCGGTGACAGTTATGCCGCGGCCACCCTGGAGGCAATCCTGGTGGACCGTTCGATCTTTCAAAGCAAACTTCAGCCCCGTGTGGCGCTGTTTCGTGCGTTTCACATGATCTGGGCCACCGCAGGCGCGCCCACGGCCGACACCGAAGATCCGCGCACAAGGCTGGAATCCGCGGCGCTGGACCACATGGCAGGGTTGACCAACAACACCCGCGAGGCGCTGTTGCTGTCCACCATCGAATCCTTCACCGATCGCGAGATTTCTCAGATCATGGACATCACCGCCGACGAGGCGCGCACACTTGTCGCGGTTGCCATCGCCGAAATGCAGGCTTCGATGACAGGCAAGGTGATGATCATCGAGGACGAGGCGATCATTGCGATGGATTTGCACTCGATCGTCGGGGAAATGGGCCATTCCATCACCGGCATTGCGCGCACCCGTGCGGCTGCGGTCGAGTTGGCGTCGAAAAAGCGGCCTGACCTGATTCTGGCCGATATTCAGCTGGCTGACAATTCGTCGGGTATCGACGCCGTGAACGACATTTTGGCGCAGTTCGATCATATCCCGGTGATTTTCATCACGGCCTTCCCCGAACGCCTGTTGACGGGCGACAAACCCGAGCCGGCCTTCCTGATTTCCAAGCCCTATTCCGAAGACCAGGTGCGCTCGGCCGTGAGCCAGGCGATGTTCTTTGCCAGCACGGAAACCTTGAAGTCGCCCGTCTGAAAGCCCGCCGATTGTCGCCGGGCGGGTCATGTCAGCGACCCCGCACCAGCCGTGCAATCAGCGCGACCGCAAAAAGGATGACAAAGATAACAAACAGGATCTGTGCGATCCCGGCAGAGGCGCTGGCGATACCGCCAAAGCCGAACAGCGCGGCAATCAACGCGATGACAAGAAATGTAATGGCCCAACCCAGCATTTTCAGTTCCTCAAATAGATGACGTTGCAGTTTTCCCTAAGGGGTGTTGCACTGAAAACACTGCGGGGCGCATTGTGGTTCCATCCGCCGACGCGCAACTTTACGGGAACTTCCGATTGAGTCGCGCGTTCTTGGCGTGACGTGAATTGACATAGCCCACCGAAAGGACACCATCATGGCAACTGCCAAAACCCCGACCATCGAAGATCTGAGCGAGCAACTTGAGGCACTGAAGGCCGATATTGCCACGCTGACCCACACCATCGGCGATATTGGCCGTTCCAAGGGTGAAGAAGTTGCCGGCACCCTGCGGGGTCAGGCCGAAGCCGCCCGCGATGCCGGGGCCGCCCAGATCGCAGATGTTCAGCGCCAGCTTGTGTCGGGCGCCCATGACGCCGAAGATTATGTGCGCCGCAACCCTGCGACGGCCTTGGGCATTGCCGCTGGTGTCGGCGTTCTGGTCGGCCTGATCAGTGCGCGGCGCTGAGCCATGTTTGGCGCTCTGCGCTTCAGGATCAATCTTGCCTTGCGCCGTACCGCTTTTGGTGCGGCGGGGGCGCTGTGTTTTCTGCTGGGGCTGGGGTTTCTGACCTCGGCGGTGTGGATAGGGCTGGCGTTGGCCTATGGGGGGCTGATTGCGTCGTTGCTGATGGGTCTCATTTATTGCGGTCTGGGCCTCGTGTTGGTGGCGTTTGCGGCGCGCCGCCCGCCTTCACCATCGCCTGCCCCCGCCGCCGCTGCGCGCCCGGTACCGACGGTGGGTCAGGCCGATCTGATTGCGGCCTTTCTTGGCGGGCTCGACACAGGCCGGGCTATGGCGCGTCGGTCCAGACGCCGACCAGACGTCTGAGGGCGGCGTCAGAGAATGGCCATAACAAGGTGTGCACGCCGCCGCCATGTTCCAGTTCGGTCATTTCCATCGCGCCATATTGAACGATGCGGTCGGCCAGCCGCGCCAACAGCGCCAAGGCCGGCTCGCCACGCAGTTTCCTGACGTCGGCACCGACGAACGCGGCATCAAAGCGCGTTGGCATTTCGCCATTTTCAAGATCGGGCTCAAGATCCGGCGGCGTGCGCAGCACAATATCGACGTCGGGCAGGATCGTTTGCAGGGTTTCCGCCAGATCCCGTGCGATGAACACCTGGGTGTCGAGGATCAGAAGTCTTTGCATCAAAGCACCTGTTCAACCGAATACAACTTGCGCCCCGTGTGCCTTGGTTTGCGATGTGGTGCATTAAACTGTGACATAGGACGGAGAATAAATTGACGACGCCCTGTACGGCCTGCCCGCTGCGCAAATCATCGGTGTTCACACCAATGACAAGCGATGAAGTTGCCTTCATGACCCGATTCAAAACCGGCGAACTGGCGGTGGATGCCGGTACGCCGATCATGATGGAGGGGGCCAATTCACCCCAGCTTTTCACGGCACTGTCCGGGATGGGGCTGCGGTACAAGACGTTGCAGGATGGGCGGCGTCAGGTGCTGAACTTCATTTTCCCCGGTGATTTCATTGGTATGCAGGCGGCGTTGATGGGCGAAATGGGGCATTCCGTCGAGGCGACAACCGCAATGAAGCTGTGCGTGTTCCGCCGTAGCGATGTGTGGAACCTGTTCAAAACCATGCCGGAACGGGCCTTTGACCTGACATGGCTGGCCGCCGTCGAAGAGAATTTCCTGGGCGAGGCATTGGCGACCGTGGGGCAGAAACCCGCCCTTGAACGGCTGTCCTGGGCGCTGGTGCGCCTGTTCAAACGGGCGCAGGCGGTGGCGATGACCAAGGGTCAGTCCATGCCGCTGCCGTTTCGCCAACAGGATTTGGCCGATTCACTGGGCCTGTCCCTGGTCCATACGAACAAGACATTGGCGCGGTTGCGCGAACGGCAGGTGGCGCAGTGGTCGGACGGGGTGCTGCGGATCAGCAATCTGACCGAACTGGCCCGCATCGGTGACATCGACATCGAGGCACCAGTCACCCGTCCACTGATGTAGTGTCGCCTGCCAATTCCGTTGTCGTGAGGCGGGCCGTGCCATCGGGCGTCTGGGTGTCGGGGTCGTCGATCGGCTGCTCGTCCAGCATCCGCGCTGCGCGATCCAGTTCGACGTTCAGAAACCCGCCCAACAGCACCACATAAGCGCTGAGATAGAACCACATGAGCAAGGCGATCACCGCGCCCAGCGTACCATATACCTTGTTGTATTGGCCAAAATTGGCGAGATAATAGGAAAACCCCCAGGATCCCGCCCCCCAGATCAGCACCGCCACCACCGCGCCGGCGGTCACCCAGCCCGGTTGCTGTGCCCGCCGGTTCGGCCCGAAGCGATAGATCAGCGCCAGCCCGATCATCACCACACCGATCGCGATCACCCAGCGCACTGCCGACAGCGAAAGTTGGGTCAGCGGCCCCAGCGGCAGCAGGACCAGCACGATGGGCATGATAACGACTGAGGCGAGGGCGACCAGCGACACCCCCAGCAAGGCCAGCGTCAGCACCAGCGCCACCGCCATCTGTCGCAGGCTGGACCGGTTGCCGACCCGATAAATCGCATTCAACCCCCGGATCAACGCTGCCACCCCCGCCCGCGACGACCATAGCGCGAAGGACAGCGACACCACGGTTGCCCAGCCCAGCGCGCTGTTGTTGGCGCTGACCAGGCGGGTGACCTGACTGTCGAGAATATCATAGGCTTGGGCGGGCACAAAACCGCGCAGCAAAGCGAGCTGGGTTTCGACAATGGCAGGGTCGGAAACAAACCCCCAAAGGGCGATCACCGCAGTGATCCCCGGAAAAATCGCCAGCATTCCGTAAAAAGCAACCCCGGCCGAAATCAAGCCGAGGTTCAGTTCATGCATTCCATTGAACACGGCCCATGCAGCCCGCCACCAGATTTTCAGCGTCGGCTGCATGTCGTCTCCTTGCGGGGGGCGCTCAGGCGGTTCGGGCACGCGGCCCGGCAAAGAACCAGATGATAAAGCCCAGCACCGGCAGGATCAACACCAGCAGCGACCACATTACCTTTGTTCCGGTGCTGGCCCGCGAATTGATGATCGACACCAGCGCCCAAATGTCGAGGACAAGCACGATTAGGCCACCAAGGCCGCGGATTTCCATCATGGGTTATTCCTTTCGAATGCAATGACGCTTGTTAACGCCGCTGGGTGGCGGCCAGTTCCCTGAGTCTGCGTCCGGACCGATGAAAACGCGCCCGCCGTCCACCCGCACCGGTAATGTTGTCAGGTTGATACAAACCGGCGCGCGCAGCGCCCTGCCGATCTTGAAGTTGAAACGCCTGTTGTGCATCGGGCATTCGATGTGGTCATCCATCACCAGCCCGCTCGCATGATACACCTGTTCATCGTTGCACAGCCCGTCGGTGCAGAAAATTCGCCCACAAGGCTGTGATAGATCGCAAAGCTGCGCCCACCTTGGGGAATGAGGCAGTGTTGGATCTGGCCTTGGGGCTGGGCTGTGCCGGGGCCGGATCGTCGCCAACCTGAAAAGCAGCGAAACCGATGAACAGGACGTGGTGGCCTATATCACCAGCGCCAAGGCGGGCGCAGAATACTAAGGTGCGGCCTGAGCCTCGTGGCACTGGGCAGGGCGCACAGAGCAGTATAAACAGCCCCAACACCGGGCGTTCGGCCCGTTTCAGGATGTGACAGAATGACAGTCAGATTTGCCACGCTCGGTGCAGGCCGCATCGGACAGGTTCACGCCGGGGCCATCGCCTCGGTTCCCGGTGCAACCCTCGTGGCGGTGGCCGATCCGGTTGCGGCGGCCGCTGCGCATGTGCGCGACACCTTTGGCGCCGAGCTGCGCAGTATCGACGCCATCGCGGCGTCGCGCGATGTGGATGCCGTGGTCATCTGCACCCCCACCGACACCCACGCCGATTTGATCGAGCGTTTGGTGACGGCTGGCAAGGCTGTGTTCTGCGAAAAGCCTGTCGATTTGTCGCTGGCCCGGGTCAAGGCGTGCCTCGCCCATGTGGACGCTGCCAAAGGCACCCTGATGGTGGGATTCCAGCGCCGGTTCGATCCCGATTTCAACGCCCTGAAATCCGCCATCGACGCGGGCCGCATCGGTGCCGTTGAGATGGTGACCCTGACCAGCCGCGACCCCGGCGCGCCGCCGGTGGACTATATAAAGCGGTCCGGCGGCATTTTCCGCGACATGACGATCCACGATTTCGATGTCGCCCGCTGGCTGCTGGGCGAAGAAGTGGCCCATGTCCAGGCGGCGGCATCGGTGCTGACCGACCCCGCCATCGGGGCAGCGGGCGATTTTGACAGCGCCAATGTGATCCTGACGACGGCCAGCGGCAAGCACTGCACCATTACCAACACCCGCCGCGCGACATACGGCTATGACCAGCGGATCGAGGTGCACGGATCATTGGGCAGCGTTTCGGCCCACAACACCCACACCGCCCGGATCGAGATTGCCGATGCCGACGGGTATCACCGCCCGCCGCTGCTGGACTTTTTCATGTCGCGCTATACCGCCGCCTATGCCGCCGAGATTGCCGCCTTTGTCCATTGCGTGAACACCGGCGCGCCCACCCCCACGACGGGCCATGACGGGATGATGGCGCTGGCCCTGGCCGAGGCGGCGTTGCTCTCGGTGGCCGAGGGGCGGCGCGTGGCGATGTCAGAGTTGGTCTGATGTTCGACTTTTCCCACCCGTTCTACAAACCCCTGTGGCGGCGCATCGTGATCTCGGGGTTTTGTGCTGTCTGGGCGCTGTTTGAATTCGCCACCGGCGCACCGTTCTGGGGCATGATATTCGGCGCCATGGCGGCGCTGACCGGCTGGCACTTTTTCATTGCCTGGAAAGACGACTGACCCCATGGCGATCACGCTGAAAGACGTGGCTGAACGCGCCGGGGTGTCCACCTCGGCGGTGTCGCGCACATTCACCCCCGGCGCCTCGGTCAGCGAGAAAACCCGTGCCAAGGTGGTCGAGGCGGCGGCGGCGCTGGGATACAGCCTCAACGCCCTGGCCTCATCGCTGACCACCGGGCGTACGAAACTGATCGGGCTGGTCAGCAACAACTTTCACAACCCGATTTTTCTTGAGGTGTTCGATCTGTTCACCCGCGGGTTGCAAGACCGCGGGTTGCGCCCCCTTCTGGTGAACCTGTCGGACGAACGCGAACCCGACGACAGCCTGGTGCTGCTGCGGCAATACTCGGTGGATGGGGTGATCGTCGCCTCGTCCACCCTGCCGCCCAGCTTTTCCAAGGCGTTTCGCGATGCGGGCATTCCCGTGGTGCATTCCTTTGGGCGCCACGCCAGCACGCCCGAGGTGCATGTCGTAGGTATCGACAACATCGAATGCGGGCGGATGGCGGCGCGCACGCTGGTGGCGCGGGGCTACACCCGCGTGGCCTTCATGGGCGGGCCGGAAACTGCCAGTTCGACGCAGGACCGGCTGCGCGGGTTCCTTGAGGAACTGGCGCAGCACCCTGATGTCGGTGTAACCACCAGTTTCGCCAGCGCCTATTCGTTCGATGCGGGGCGGGTACAGATGACCAAACTGCTGATGACCGAACCGGCCCAGGCGTATTTCTGCGGTGACGACGTGCTGTCGATCGGGGCGCTCAGCGCGGTTCAGTCGGCGGGCCTGTCCTGCCCGGACGACATCGGCATCATCGGTCTGAACGACATGGAGATGGCGCGGTGGGAAAACATCGACCTGACGACGATCCACCAGCCGATCGCGCGGATCATCGAGGCCTCGATCGAGCTGATCGTCGCGATGCTGGCCGAGCCTGACCGCTGTCCCGAGGCGCGGCTGTTCGCCTGTCGCATCATTGAACGGGGCACCCTGCGCCCGTTACCGTAAGGTGCGCGCGGCCAGCCAGGCCTGCCATTGGGCGGGGCTGCCGGCAAAGGCGTTCAGATCGACCTTGCCGTCTATTCCGGGCACAAGGCCGGTGCCGCTGTATTGCCAGAATGTCCAGCGTGCGCCGGGATACACCTGTGATGGGTGCCCCGCGACGGAACGCAGCCAGGTTTCCTCGCCAAGTTGGGCGATGTCGTTGCGCACCCAGAAATCGGGGGTGGTATAGATGACGGGCCGCTGGCCATAATGACGTGCTACGATGTCAAGAAACACCCGCGCATCGGCGCGCACCTGTTCGGGCGGCGGGCGCGTGGTGCAGGTCGGCGAGCGGTGGTTCCATTCCAGGTCCAGCACCGGGGGCAGATCGCCCGCCCGGCGCGGCACATTGGCGATGAACCACTGCGCCTGAACGGTGGCGGGGGTGCAGAAATAATAAAAGTGATAGGCCCCCGGCACCACCCCAGCAGCCCGCGCGCCATCGTGATAGAAGCGGAACATCGGATCGATGAGGTCGCCACCTTCGGTTGCCTTCAGGTACGCGAAATTCACCCCATTCGCCCGCGCCGTGGCCCAGTCAATGCGGCCCTGCCAGCGCGAGGCGTCTATCCCGTGCACCGAATGGCGATCCGGGGCGCGCCCGTCCCAGGGATGCGGATCGGCGTCCGAGAAATTCGGTGGGCGCGACACGGAAAAGGCGGCGGGCGTGGTCGGGTCAGGGGGCGCGCGACGCGGCGCACCACAGGCCGTCAGGGCAAGTACAAGGATCAGCAGGATCAGATGACGCATGGCATCATGGATACCCCACCGTGCGGTCTGTGCAAATGACGTTTGCGTGGCGCGGTGCACCGCGCGCAGAACGCGGTCGCCGTGCTCCGCGATCAACAGCGCCGATGCGCGGCCCAAAGCGGGCCTGGCCCCGGTCCGGTGATCCGTATGGCATCGCGTGGCTGAACTGCCGCTGCGGAGACACCTGCGATGTCCCCGCCGACAATTCTGGCATGGCTCATGCCTCTTCGAGGCGATCCGTGGCTGGGGCCGGGGTGGGCGACAACGCCGAGATGCGGGCGTACAGCGCATCGTCCATCGCGAAGGTCAGCGCATCCAGCGAAGGCTGCAATTGTTCGGCATTGCGCGCACTTATGATCGGCGCGGTCACTCCGGGGTGGCGCGCGGCCCAGGCCACCGCCAGGGTGGCGGGGCTGACGCCCAGTTCACGCCCCAGATCGGCCAGCGCGGCGGCCGTGTCATACATCCACCGCTGACCATAGCGTGCATTGTACATCTTGTCGTCGGCCAGACGGCCACCCGCCCCCCCCGCATATTTTCCGGTCAGAAGGCCCCCGCCCAGCGGCGAATATGGCACGATGGCGATGTTTTCGGACAGGCCCATCGGCAGGATCTCAACCTCGACCTGACGTTTCACCAGATTGTACATCGGTTGGAACATCGCGATCCGCGTGCCCAGTTTTTCGGCCACGGCCTGGGCCTTCATCACCTGCCAGGCGGCATAGTTCGACACACCGATATGGTCGAACTTGCCGGCCTTCTGCAATTCGGCCATCACCTCGAACGTCTCTTCCAGGGGTGTGTCCGGATCCCAACGGTGCAGATACAGGATTTCAACCCGGTCCATCTGCAACCGCTCAAGACATTCGGCGAAGGTGGCGCGCAGGTTTGCCGCGCCATAGCCGCCTTCGAACCCGGCCTTGGTGGCGATGATCAGCTTGTCCCGCTCGGGTGCTGCGAACCGGCCCAGAAACCGTTCCGAATCGCCATTGGTATAGGCATGGGCGGTGTCAAAGAAATTGATTCCGGCCGCGCGGCAGGCATCAAACATGGCGTGCGACTGGTCCAGATCGGCCTTGCCACCGAATTGCATACAGCCAAAACAGAAACGTGAAAGCGGGGCGCCATCCGGCGCGGTGATGTTATGTGTCATGGCCGGAAGTTGCCACGATGCGCGCCCCTTGCAAAGCCCCGGTGGCCCAAGGGCGCGATATTTCTTTCGGGAATCCTTCTGCCAACACCGAAAACGGGCGCCCCGGTTTCCCTCGGGGCACCCGTCGTATCACACCTTGGGCCTGCTCAGTTCGGAATCGTGCCGGTCACGCCTTCGACATAGAAATCCATCCCTGCAAGGGTGCCGTCGTCGGCCACCTCGCCCTCGGCCAGCCATGCGCTGCCGTCCTGTTTGTTCAGCGGGCCGGTGAAGGGGTGATATGCGCCCGACGCGATGCTGTCCTTCAGCGCCAACGCCTCGGCCTTCACATCCTCGTGCACCGCATCGGTGATCTCACCGATACCAACCATGCCGGCACCGATGCCATCCCAGGTGTTGGCGCTTTGCCAGGTGCCGTCGATCACCGCCTGTGTGCGGGCGATGTAATAGGGCGCCCAGTTGTCGATGATCGAACTGACCCGAGGGCTGGGTGCATATTCGCCCATGTCCGACGCCTGACCAAAGGTGATGACATTGCCCGCAGCCTGCGCCGCAGCCTGGGGCGCGGTGGAATCGGTGTGTTGCAGAATCACGTCGGCGCCCTGTTCGATCAGTGCCTTGGCGGCGTCAGCCTCTTTAGCCGGGTCGAACCAGGTATAGGCCCAGATCACATTGAACTGGACATCGGGGTTGGCCTTTTTGGCGTGGATGAACGCGCTGTTGATGCCGCGAATAACCTCGGGGATCGGGAATGACGCGATATAGCCGATCTTGTTGGTCTTGGTCATCCGGCCCGCGATATGCCCCTGGATCGCGCGGCCTTCGTAAAAGCGGGCGGAATAGACCGCAACATTGTCGGCGGTTTTGTATCCGGTGGCATGTTCGAATTTCACATCCGGAAATTTCGCGGCGACGTTGATTGTCGGGTCCATGTACCCGAACGAGGTGGTGAAGATCAGCTTGACACCGGATAACGCCATCTGGGTCATCACCCGCTCGGCATCGGCGCCCTCGGGAACGCTTTCCTGATATACCGTTTCGATCTTGTCGCCGAAGTGCGCCAGCAGCTTCTGGCGGGCCTGATCGTGTTCATAGGTCCAGCCGCCGTCGCCCACAGGGCCGACATAGATGAAACCCACCTTCAGCGGACCATGAGCGGCGGCAAAGGCGCCGGTTGCGGCCAGGATGGCGGTCGCGGCAGTGGCGCCCAAAAGTGTTCTGCGGTTCATGAGTGTTCCTTCCGATGAACGTTGCAATGGCCTCAGGATGAGGCATGAAATATGCGGCCCAACGCAGCTGGCGCGACGGCCGCGCCTTTTTGCCTGGCCGAGATGAAAACCAGCACGATGATGGTTACCACAAACGGTGACATCGACAATATCTCGACCGGCACGGGCACCCCCGCCGCCTGCAGGTTCAACTGCAAGACGCTGATGCCGCCGAAAAGATAGGCACCCAACAAAACCCGCCCGGCGCGCCAGCTGGCAAAAACCACGATGGCCAGCGCGATCCAGCCCGCCCCGGCGGTCATCCCGTCAGTCCACTGCGGCACCCGTACAAGGCTCACATAGGCGCCGCCCATCCCGGCACAGGCCCCGCCAAAGGCGATGGCGGCGAGGCGGATGCGCACCACCTTGTACCCCAAAGCGTGCGCCGCGTCATGGTTTTCTCCCACTGCCCGCAGGATCAGCCCGCCGCGCGTGTATTTCAAAAACGCCCAGACCCCGGCGACCAGCACCAGCGCGAAATAAACCACCCAATCGTGCGAAAACACCATGCGCCCCAGCACCGGAATGTCGCCCAGCGGCCCGAGGTTCAGCTTGGCGGTGGCGGGCGGTTTGACCCCGCGATAGGCCTGCCCGATCATCGCCGAAATACCCAGCCCGAACAACGTCAGGGCAAGGCCGGTGGCCACCTGATTGCTCAGCAGATATTGGGTGAGTAGCGCAAAGATCAGCGCCAGCGCGGCGCCGCCCATCGCCGCCAGAACAAACCCCAGAACCGGCGATCCGGTTTCCACAGCAACGGCAAAACCGCAGATCGCGCCGGTGATCATCATCCCCTCGACACCGAGATTCAGCAACCCGGATTTTTCCACCACCAACTCACCCAGCGCCGCCAGAATGATCGGCGTCGCCGCCACCATCAGCGACGCGATCAGCAGCACAGGGTCGATCGCGCCCAGGTTCATGTGGCGGCCCCCCTGCCGAAACGAATGCGGTAATTGGTCATCACGTCCACAGCCAACAGGAAAAACAACAGCATCCCCTGAAACGCCTGAATCGCGGCGGCAGGCAGGCCCAACATGAACTGCGCCAGTTCCCCGCCGATATAGGTCAGTGCCATCAGCAGCCCGGCCAACAATATCCCGACCGGATGCAGACGCCCCAGAAACGCAACGATAATCGCGGTGAAGCCATATCCAACGTTGAAATCAATGCTGATCTGGCCCGCCGGCCCCGTCACCTCGAACAGCCCGGCCATGCCCGCAAGAGCACCCGAAACCCCCAGACACAAAAGGACAAGCCGCGCCGGGTTCACCCCGGCAAATCGCGCGGCCCGTGGGCTTTGTCCGGCCAGCCGGATGTGAAACCCGGTGATGTGGCGGGTCAACAGCACATAGGCAAAGATCACCGCGATGAACGCGGCCACCACACCCCAGTGCATCCCGGTGCCGGCGATCAGTTCGGGGTTGGATGCGGCGGCGTATTGCTGCAAATTACGGCTTCCCGGAAAGCCGCCACCTTCAGGGTTGCGCAACAGCCCCAGCGCCATCGATGCCAAAATCTGCTCGGCAACATAAACCAATAAAAGCGATACCAAAATCTCGTTGGTATTGAACCGGGTGCGCAACAGGCCGGGTATCATCGCCCAAGCCCAGCCGCCCAGGGCCCCGGCGATCACCATCAGCGGAAACACGATCCACAGGTCCGCCGGATAAAACGCCAAACCCACCGCCGCGCCGCAAATCGCTCCGATGATATACTGCCCCTCGGCCCCGATGTTCCAGACACCGGCACGAAATCCAAGTGACAGCCCGATCGCGATCAGGATCAGCGGCCCCGCCTTGACCAGGAGCTGGGGACGGGAATAGGCGGCGAACTGGGTGTTGAACAGCGGGTCCCAAAAAATCGTCCGGATTGCCGCCACCGGATCCTTGCCCAGCAGGGCAAACATCACGCCGCCTGCGATCATCGTCAGGGCGACAGCCAGAATCGGTGTCGCCACCGACCAGAAACGCGACGGTGCGGCACGCCGTTCCAGCCGGATCACCGACATGCCCCGTTTGCGCAAGAAAAAACTTTACGCCTCCGGCGGAGGTATTTCGGGCAAGAAAGAAACAGGCCGCCGCGCCCTTCTTTCTTGCTGAAAATACCTCTGCCGGAGGCATTGAAAGCTTGGGTCTCAGGCCGTCTCATGGCGCATCTCCATATCGTGGGCGCCGCCCAGCATCAGCCCGATGTCGTCAACGCTCAGCCCGTGGGCCGGGCGGACGGCGGACAGGCGGCCTTCATTTACGGCGCAGAAACGGTCGGAAATCTCCATCAATTCGTCCAGATCCTGAGAGATTGCGATCACCGCCGCACCCTTGGCAGCCAGATCCAGCAATGCCTGGCGGATTGCGGCGGCGGCGCTGGCATCGACGCCCCAGGTGGGTTGGTTCACCACAAAAACGGTTGGATCCTGCAATATTTCCCGCCCGATGACGAATTTTTGCAAGTTGCCTCCCGACAGTGACCGCGCCGTGCTGATCGGCCCCGGTGTGCGCACATCAAAGGCTGCGATGATCGCATCTGCAAAGTTGCGCGCCTTGGGCCAATCCAGAAACCCCTTGTGGCTCAGGCCCATGCGCCCTGCTCCGGTCAGCATGGCGTTTTCCGTCAGGCTCATGTCTGGGGCCGCCGCATGGCCCAGCCGGTCTTCCGGTGCGGCCAACAGTCCCAGGGCGCGCCGGGCGTTGGGGCCGAGATGGCCAACCGGCGCGCCGTTCAGCATGATCGATGCCGCAGGCGCCAACGCTTCGCCCGAAAGGGCCGCCAACAGCTCATCCTGGCCGTTGCCCGCCACCCCGCCGATGCCCAGTACCTCGCCGGCCTTCAGATCAAAGGTGATGCGCTTCAGCGCCGTCCCGAAGGTATGGGGTGCGGCGAGGGACAGTCCCCTGACTGACAGAGCCACCTTGCCCGTGGGCCGCGCCGCGCGGCTGGGGCTTTGCAAGGTCTGTCCGACCATCAGTTCGGCGAGGTCGCGTGCCGATTTTTCACGCGGGTCGCAATTGGCCACCACCCGTCCCAACCGCAGGATCGTTGCGCCATCACACAGTGCGCGGATTTCTTCCAGCTTGTGCGAGATATACAGGATCGCAGTGCCTTCGGCCGCCAGTTGCCGCAGGGTGCGAAACAGGATCGTCACCTCCTGGGGGGTCAGAACGCTGGTCGGTTCGTCCATGATCAGCAGGCCGGGATTTTGCAACAGGCAGCGCAGGATTTCGATGCGTTGCCGTTCACCGGCGCTCAGCTCGCCCACCTGGCGGGTTGGATCCAGCGGCAGGCCATACTCGTGGCTGACGGTGCGGATGCGCGCGGCCAAGGCGCGGCGCGGCGGCGGGTTTTCCATGCCGAGGGCAATGTTTTCGGCAACATCCAGGGCATCGAACAGCGAAAAATGTTGAAACACCATCGCCACCCCGGCCGCCCGCGCCGCATTCGGGCTGGCGGGGGCATAGGGCGCGCCATTCATGTGCATCGCCCCGCTGTCGGGCCGCACAAGACCATAGATCATTTTGACCAGCGTCGATTTTCCCGCGCCATTTTCCCCCAGCAGGGCATGGATCCGCCCCGGTCGCACAGAAAACCCCACGTCGGCGTTGGCGACAACCCCGGGATAGGACTTGGTCAGCCCCTCGATCCGCAGCAGCGGTGCGGTGTCATTCAAGCGCTGTTCCTCGCCGCAATGGTTGCCGTTGCCTGCGACAATAGCGCCGCCGCCACACCGATCGCAATGGCTTGGGGGTGTTTTCCGAGGGTTGGTTGCCCGATTGGGCAGCAGATGCGCGCAATCTGGGCATCTCTGTGGCCCAAGGCGACCAGGCGGTTGCGGAATCGCGCCCATTTGGTGGCCGACCCGATCAGCCCCGCCCAGGCGAACCCATGGGCCAGCAACCGGTGGCACAGCTCAAGGTCCAGCGCGTGGGAATAGGTCAGGATCAGGTGTTCGGCGTCGGGCGGCGCATGGCGCACCAAATCGGCGGGGTTGGTGGCCACCAGTTGTGTCACCGCCTCGGGCACCGCCGGAAACCGATCCGCCGCCGTATCCACCCAGGTGAGGGCGACCTGCGGCAGGGGGGCCAACACGCCGACCAGCGCCCGCCCCACATGCCCGGCACCGTAAATCCACAGCGGCCGGGCGACAGGCACCAGCGGCTCCACCATCCAGCCTTGCACCCATTGCGGGGCCACCGCCGCGCCCTCCCGCGCCGCCGCAACCAGACGGCGCACGGGCAGGGGCATGTCACCGGGCCCCCGCGCCGCCAGATCGCCGGTCACCCTGTCCAGCCGCGCCGCAGTCCACACTTCGGACAACAGCGTCACCGCCCCGCCACAGCACTGTCCCAGCGCTGGCCCAAGGGCGATCCGTTCAACCCGGTCCGCACTCAGGGTCAAGGCCCTGCGCACCGCCTCATGTTCCAACGCGCCGCCGCCGATGGTGCCCGCCTGCCCGCCGGGCCAGACGATCACCGCCGCCCCCGCTTCGCGCGGGGCCGATCCCTGTACGTCGGTCACGACAATGCGCACCACACGCCCGTGGGCCGCCACCAGCCTGCGCATCGCGGTCAGATCAAAGCTCACCCCTGCACTCGCTGTACGGCCTGTAATACCCGCTCGGCGGTGGCGGGGGCATCCAGCGCCGGATAGAGGTCGCCACAGCCACACGCAGCCACAGCATCGCTCAGTGCCATCAGGGCCGAAATGCCCAGCATCAGGGGTGGCTCGCCCACCGCTTTTGACCGGTATACCGTCGCGGCACGGTTCGGCTGGTCCCACAGTGCCACATTGAACACCTCGGGGCGGTCGGAAAACGCCGGGATCTTGTAGGTGCTCGGCGCATGGGTGCGCAGCCGCCCCGTGTCGTCCCACACCAGTTCCTCGGTGGTCAGCCAACCGGCGCCCTGCACATAGCCCCCCTCGATCTGGCCTATGTCCAGCGCAGGGTTCAGCGAGGCCCCCGCATCATGCAGCAGATCGGCCCGCAGAATGCGGTTTTCCCCGGTCAGGGTGTCGATCACCACTTCGGTCACCGCCGCACCATAGGCAAAGTAGTGAAACGGCACGCCCCGCCCGATGATCCTGTCCCAGGAAAGGTCAGGCGTGGCATAGAACCCGGTCGACGACAGCGAAATACGGTTCTGATAACACAGCGCCGCCGCCTGTGCGAAGGAATACACCTCGCCACCCGCCTGCACCAAGCCGCTGGAAAACACCACGCTGTCGGGCGCGCACTGGTGCAACCCGGCCAGAAACACTGTCATACGGTCGCGGATCGTGTCACAGGCGACCTGCACAGCCATGCCGTTCAGATCGCTGCCCGACGAGGCCGCGGTGGCGGATGTGTTGGGCACCTTGCCGGTATCCGTGGCGGTGATCTTCACCATTGAAACATCGACACCAAACCGTGCCGCCGCCACCTGCGCCACCTTCTGGAACAAACCCTGGCCCATCTCGGTGCCACCGTGGTTCATCTGGATCGAGCCGTCCTGATACACATGAACCAGCGCTCCGGCTTGATTGAGATGCGTCAATGTAAAGGAAATCCCGAACTTGACCGGGGTCAGCGCAATCCCGCGCTTCAGCACCGGATGCGCCGCATTCCACGCTGCCACCGCCGCGCGCCGCGCCTCATACCCCGAGGTTTCGATCAGCCGGTCCACTAGATCATGCAGGATGAAATCGGTCACCGGCATGTGATAGGGCGTCGTCTGCACCCCCGTTGGCCGTTGCCAAACATCCCCATCCGAAAGAAAAACTGCACCTGCCCTGCGCGCGACAAGGTCGAGTCCTGCTGTCTCTTTCTTGCCTGAAATACCTTCGGGGGGGGCCGAAGGCGGGGGGGCGGAAAGCCCCCCCTCGACGCCCGCCGCAGGCGCAGGGGCATAAAAGTTCAGCCGCCGCACCGCCAGGGGATCGCGCCCCACGGCGTGGGCCAGGTGGTCCATCACCCGCTCGATCCCCACCATGCCCTGTGGGCCGCCAAATCCGCGAAAGGCGGTGGCGCTTTGGGTGTTGGTTCTCAGGCGGTGCGATTCGATCCGCACATGGTGCAACAGATAGGCATTGTCAGCGTGCAACATCGCCCGGTCCGCCACCGGCAGCGACAGATCCTGCGCCCAGCCACAGCGCGCGTGCTGCACGAACTCGATCCCGAGGATCCGCCCCGCAGCGTCATGGCCAACGCGATAGGTGATGCGGAAATCGTGCCGCTTGCCGGTGATGATGAAATCGTCGTCGCGGTCATAGCGCATCTTGCAGGGACGCCCGGTGGCCCGGGCCGCGACGGCGCAGATGACCGCCAGGGCGTTGCCCTGGCTTTCCTTGCCGCCGAACCCGCCGCCCATGCGCCGCACCTCGACCCGCACGCCGTGCATGGGCAGGCCTAGGGCCTCGGCCACCTTGTGCTGGATCTCGGTCGGGTGCTGCGACGAGGAATGGACGACCATGTCGCCGCCTTCCTGGGGCAGGGCCAGGGCGCATTGGCCTTCGAGATAGAAATGTTCCTGTCCGCCGATCTCGATCCGGCCTTCCAGAACATGCGGTGCGGCGGCGATGGCGGCCTCGGCGTCGCCCTTGGCATAGATGCGCGGGCCGTCCTCGAACCGGCTGTTCGCGGCCAAAGCGTCGTCGATGCTCAGCAGTGCGGGCCATGCGGCAAAGCTGACCCGGCCCAGTGTCGCGGCCTTGCGCGCTGCAAGGTGGCTTTCGGCCACCACGGCAAACACCGGCTGGCCGATGTAATGCACGGTGTCGATCGCCAGCAAGGGTTCGTCATGGGCCGACGGCGACACGTCGTTGGCAAACGGCAGGTCGGCGGCGGTCAGCACCGCCACCACACCGGGGGCGGCGCGCACGGCGTCGAGCTCCAGCGCGGTGATCCGGCCATGGGCCACGCTCGAGGTGCCGAAGGCGAGGTGCAGGCAGGTTCCGGGCACCGGGATGTCATCGACATAGCGCGCCGCGCCGGTGACATGAAGGCGGGCGGAATCGTGGGGCAGGGCGCGGGCGATGCTCATGGGTGCACCTCCCACACACGGGTGTCAGCCCCCAGATCCTCCAGCAGGCAGCGGGTCAGAAGGCTGCGCGCCACGTCCAGCCGATAGGCGGCACTGGCGCGCATGTCGGACAGCGGGGTGAAATCCTGCGCCCAGGCATCCCAGGCGCCAGCCACGGTTTCGGCGCCCCAAGGCTGGCCAAGCAGCGCCGCCTCGACGTGGCGCGCCCGCTTCGGGGTGCCAGCCATGCCGCCGAATGCGATGCGCGCGGCGGTCACGGTGCCCGCGTCGACGGTCACATTGAAACAGCCGCACACCGCGCTGATGTCTTGGTCAAACCGTTTGGAAATCTTGTAGCATTTCAGCCGGTCGGTCTGGCGTGGGATGCTGACCGCCTCGACGAATTCACCGGCCGCGCGGTCCTGCTTGCCATAGTCGCGGAAGAAGTCTTCCAGCGGCAGGCTGCGCTGGGCATCGCCCTGACGCAGGTGCAGCGTTGCGCCCAGAGCGATCAGCGCGGGCGGACCGTCGCCAATGGGCGACCCGTTGGCGATGTTGCCACCCAGGGTGGCCGCATTGCGCACCTGTACGCTGCCATAACGGTTGATCAGCGCGGCGAAATCGGGGTGATGCGTCGCCATTACCGGCAAAAGATCGGTCAGGGTGACGCCCGCACCGATGCGAATGGTGGTGTCGGTCACGTCGATCCTGCGCAATTCGTCGATGCCGCCGAGGAAGGCGATGTCGTGAAGATTGCGTTGCTGTTTCGTCACCCAAAGGCCCACATCGGTTGCGCCGGCGATCAGGGTCGCATCGGGGTGATCGAGATACCATCGCGCAAGATCTGCGGTGGTTTTCGGCTGATGGGGGGCCGGGGGGCCATCTGCCCCCTGTGGCTGTGGCGCGCGCCCCGAGGATAATTCCGAAACCAAAGATGCGGGCGTGGTCAGCCATTCGGGAACCGGTTCGGCTTGTGCGGCTTGTGCGGCCCGCAGGATCGGGGCGTAGCCGGTGCAGCGGCACAGGTTGCCTGCCAGTTGGGTGTCGTGGTCGGTGGCGCCATTCAGGTGGGCGGTGGCCATCGAAACGATGAAACCGGGGGTGCAAAAGCCGCATTGCGCGCCGTGGTGGTCGATCATCGCCTGTTGCACCGGGTGCAGGGTGCCGTCGGGTGCGGCGATGCCTTCAACCGTGCGCACCGCCTTGCCCTGCAGTTGCGGCAGGAACAGGATGCAGGCGTTGAGCGCCCGGTGGCCGCGGCCGTCACTGACCATGACGGTGCAGGCGCCGCAATCGCCCTCGTTGCAGCCTTCCTTTGTGCCGGTAAGGTGGCGGGTGTCGCGCAGCCAGTCCAGCAGGCTGCGGGTGGGGGGCTGATCGGCCACCTCCACGGTCTCTCCGTTCAGAAGAAACGTGATGCTCATCAGTTGTTCCGCCGCGGTCTGTTTCCGGGGGCCATCGCGCGCCCGCCCGATGCGGCGTAAAGCGGGGGTGCAGCCCATGGCAACAGCAAAGCGCGGATCGGGCGGCGGTGCAAGGGGCTGACGTGGCGGTGGCGGGCAAGCGGGCACCGCGCGGTGACGATTTCTTGGCTTTCAACCCGCCGGGGGGCGGCATAGGTTGCGCGCCATGAGCCATGCCCCCCGATTCATCCATCTGCGTCTGCACACTGAATATTCACTGCTGGAAGGTGCGATGCGGCTGAAAAAGCTGCCGGGCCTGTGTGCGGCCGCCGGGATGCCCGCCGTGGCGGTGACCGATACCAACAACATGTTTGCCGCGTTGGAATTTTCCGTCGTGGCGGCCGAGGCGGGGGTGCAGCCGATCATCGGCTGTCAGCTCGACGTGGCCTATGACCCGCCCGCGCCGGGAGATCGGCCGCGCGCGCCGGCGGCTGTTGTGCTGCTGGCGCAGGATGCGGAGGGGTATGGCAACCTCATGAAGCTGAACTCGGCGCTGTACCTCGACAAGGGGGGGGCCGTTCCCGAGGTGACACCGGACGATTTGCAGCGGTATTCCGCCGGCCTGATCTGTCTGTCCGGGGGGCCGGATGGGCCGGTGGGGCGGATCTTGCAGGCGGGGCAGGGCGCCCGCGCGCAGGCGTTGATGGCGCGGCTGGCGGCGATATATCCGGGGCGGCTGTATGTCGAGTTGCAGCGCCATCCCGGCGAGGATGGCCGCGCGCCCGAGGCAGAGCGGCTGACCGAACAGGGGCTGGTGGAAATGGCCTATGCCCTGGATCTGCCCCTTGTGGCGACGAACGACGTGTATTTCCCGAAGGCGGCGATGTATGAGGCGCATGATGCGCTGATCTGTATTGCGGAGGGCGCCTATGTCGATCAGCAAGAGCCGCGCAGGCGGTTGACGCCGCAGCATTATTTCAAGTCACAAACCGAAATGGCGGCGCTGTTTGCCGATCTGCCCGAGGCGATCGCGAACACCGTGGAAATCGCCCGCCGCTGTGCTGTCAAGGCGGAACGCCGTGCGCCGATCCTGCCGCGTTTCGCCGAGAACGAGGTGGCCGAATTGCGCCGCCAGGCCCAGGAAGGGCTGATCGCGCGGTTGAAGGTGATTCCCCATGCCGCGCCGGTCGAGGATTATGAAAAGCGGCTGGAATTCGAGTTGGGCATCATCGAGGGCATGGGCTTTCCCGGCTATTTCCTGATCGTGGCCGACTTCATCAAATGGGCCAAGGATCACGACATTCCGGTGGGGCCGGGCCGCGGATCGGGGGCCGGGTCGCTTGTCGCCTATGCGCTGACCATCACCGATCTCGATCCGCTGCGATACAGCCTGCTGTTCGAGCGGTTCCTGAACCCCGAACGGGTGTCGATGCCCGATTTCGACATCGATTTCTGCATGGACCGCCGCGAAGAGGTGATCCGCTATGTGCAGGGCAAATATGGCCGCGACAAGGTGGGGCAGATCATCACCTTTGGTGCGCTGTTGTCCAAGGCGGCGATACGCGACGTGGGCCGGGTATTGCAGATGCCCTATGGCCAGGTTGATCGTTTGTCCAAGATGATCCCGGTCGAGGGGGTGAAACCCGTCAGCATCGAAAAGGCGCTGGCGGATGAGCCGCGCCTGCGCGAAATGGCGCGGGACGAAGAGGTGGTGAAACGGCTGCTGGACTATGGCCAGCAGGTTGAGGGGCTGTTGCGCAACGCCTCGACCCACGCCGCCGGGGTGGTGATCGGTGATCGGCCTTTGGATGAGCTGGTGCCGCTGTATCAAGACCCCCGGTCGGACATGCCGGCGACGCAGTTCAACATGAAATGGGTGGAACAGGCCGGATTGGTCAAGTTCGACTTTCTGGGCCTGAAGACGCTGACGGTGATCCAGAACGCGGTCGATCTGATCCTCGGCGGTGGCCGGCCCCTGCATACGCGGGCGGACGGGACGAAGTTGTACCAGCCGCCCGAAGGGGGCGAGAACGACATCAACCTGATCCCGCTGGATGACAAGGCCAGTTACGATCTGTACGCCAGCGCCAAGACGGTGGCGGTGTTCCAGGTGGAAAGCTCGGGCATGATGGATGCCCTGCGCCGGATGAAACCCACCTGCATCGAGGATATCGTGGCGCTGGTGGCATTGTACCGACCGGGGCCGATGGAGAACATTCCCACCTATTGCGAAGTGAAGAACGGGGTGCGCGATCTGGAATCGATCCACCCCAGCATCGACCATATCCTGAAGGAAACCCAAGGCATCATCGTGTACCAGGAACAGGTGATGGAGATCGCCCAGGTGATGGCCGGCTATTCCCTCGGCGGCGCCGACCTGTTGCGCCGCGCCATGGGCAAGAAAATCGCGGCCGAGATGGCCAAGGAACGCCCCAAGTTCGAATCCGGTGCCAAGGCCAATGGCGTGGACAAGAAGAAGGCGACCGAGGTTTTCGACCTTCTGGAAAAATTCGCCAACTATGGGTTCAACAAATCCCACGCGGCCGCCTATGCGGTGGTGTCGTACCAGACCGCCTGGCTCAAGGCGAACCACCCGGTTGAATTCATGGCCGGGGTGATGAATTGCGACATCCACCTGACAGACAAGTTGGCGGTATACGCCGAAGAGGTGCGGCGGGGGCTGTCCATCGGTATTATCCCACCGTGTGCCAATCGATCCGCCGCGACCTTTACGGTGAAGGACGGACAGCTTGTCTATGCCCTTGGCGCGCTGAAGAACGTCGGCGTCGAGGCGATGAAGATCATCACCGGGGCGCGGGGCGACAAAGCCTTTGTCACCCTGTTCGACATGGCGCGTCGCGCCGATTTGAAACGTGTGGGCAAGCGTCCGCTTGAAATGCTGGCCCGCGCCGGGGCCTTCGATCAGCTTGATCCCAATCGCCGCCGGGTGCTGGACAGTCTGGATGCGCTGGTCAACTATTCCGCCGCGATTCACGATCAAAAATCCAGCAACCAGGTGTCGCTGTTTGGTGAGGCGGGCGACGATCTGCCCGAACCGCGCCTTTCGCCTGTGGCGGATTGGCTGCCCGCCGAAAAGCTGGCCGAGGAACACAAGGCGGTTGGATTTTACCTGTCCGGTCATCCGCTGGATGATTATATGGCGGCCCTGAAGCGCAAGAAGGTGACGACGTTGGCTGAACTGACGCTGGACGTGGCACGCGGCCCGCGGATGGCGAAACTGGCCGGCGCCGTTGCCAGCAAGCAAGAGCGTAAATCGGCCAAGGGCAACCGTTTTGCCTTTGTGCAGCTGTCCGATCCCACGGGGTTGTACGAGATCACGCTGTTTTCCGACGTGCTGGAAAAATGCCGCGACCATCTGGAGCCGGGCATGAACGTTGTGGTCACCGTCGAGGCGACGTTCGAATCGGAACAGTTGAAACTGCTGGCCCGTGGGGTGGCACCCATCGACGTGGCGGTGGCCGATGCGGGGGGCGCCGGGTTGCGGGTGTTCGTGGACGAGGAACAGGCGGTGGCCGCTGTCGCCTCGGTGCTGCAACGGGCCATGGCGGATCAGAAGATCCGGTCGCGCGGGCCGGTTCAGCTGTGCCTGATGCATCCCGGCCTGCCCGGTGAGGTCGAGGTGAACCTTGGAAGCGACTTTCCGGTGACGCCACAGATCAAAGGCGCGATCAAATCCCTGGGCGGGGTTATTACGGTTGAGGATATCTGACGATGACACCGCTGCGCCCCTGGTTTCTGGCCCTTTTTGGCGCCGTGTTGCTGTTCGGGTGTGCTGCGCCTGAACCGCCAGCGGGCGGTTCGCCGGTGCAAGACGCGGCTGTCGCCGAGGCTGAACCGGCGGGCACGGACAACGCCGATGCGGGCATCCCGACCCCGGACATTGCCGCCGGGCCGGTACAACCGCTCCGGGGCGGGCTGTTGGGGTTGTTCGCGCGCAATGCACCGGAACCGGACAGCGCTGCGCCGCAGGACCAAGACGAACAAAACCCCGAACCGGCCCCCGTTCCTGATACAGAAGAACCGACAGAACCGCCCCGCCGCGGTCTGTTCGGTTTGTTCGGCGCGGTGCGGGTGGCGGATCCGGAAAGCGCCATATCGGGTGCGGCCAGCGCAACGCCCGCCACCTCTGTTCCCTTGCGGGACGTTACCGCAGTTTTGCCGTTTGGCCAGGTCGCCACGGTCTGCGGTGTAGCTGCCCGTGACTTGGGCGATCCGGTGGCCCAGTCCCCCCGTGACGGCCGAGCGCAGTGGCAGCTGTATGATTCCGCGCCATCCTCGACCGGGCCGCGCACCCAGTATGTGACTGGTTTCCGGGATCGGTGCGCGCGTCAGATCACCGGCGCAATGGTGCTGTTCGGCAGCGCCGATGTGCACGAAACCACCCGTTATGCCAGAACCAACACCCAACCTTATACCAGCACTGATGACGCCTACGAGACGGTCAAATCGCGCTTGTGCGGAGTGCGCCAAGGTGTGCCTTGCCCGTCCGACCGGACGGGCCGGCTGGAAAAAGCGGTAAGTTTTGTCACGGTGTATCCGGCGTTCGGATCCACCGGCGAATGGTACGAACTGCTTTTGGTCGATGGTCGGCTCGAGGCGGCGGCAATGTCGGGATTATAGGCGGTTCAACCCTCGGGGGCGTTTCGCAACCGCTTGATATTGCTGCTGCTTCCAAGGGCGCTGACCAGGGATTGAAACCGCGATTGTGCGACTTCGCCATACAGATCCTCGGCGGGTCGGGTCAGCCACAGTTCCAACAGTTTTTTCTTCGGGAACCAGCGCAATTCACCCAGCGATCCGGGCCGGTCGGCCGAAAACATCGCGCCGAACCGCATGGCGCGGCCCAGAACCTCGGCCTTTGCGATGTCAGGCGCGCCCAGCAACGCCACGGTTTCCTCGAACCTGCTGCCGCTGCGCGAGTTCTTGTAACGGTGCAGCAACGACAGGCCCATGAACACCCGTTCCTCATGGGTCAACCCGCCCAGATTGGCCCGCGTTGCGTTGTCGAAACAGGCTTCGTGGCGGTAATCGGGGTGGGCGCGCCAGCTGACATCGTGCAGCAAACAGGCGGCCCGGATGATGCGCAGCCGCGCTGCGCTCTCGCTTTTGAACAACGGCAGCAGAAATTGATACAGCGCCCGCCCAAAGCCCGGCATCCGGGCATCTTTCTGTTCGGCCCAGCGGCACGCCTCGATCAGCGGATCCCGGTCGCGCAACCGTTGGGGCATCTGTTCATACAACAGCCCTTCGCGGATGCCATAGCTGGAAATGGCGATGTCGCGGGGACGGAACCGGCGCACCAACTGTTTCAGCACCATCGCCGCAAGCGGCACCAGAACCATCCGCGCCTCGCCAATCCCCGTCATGGCGCGCAATTCATCAAGGCTGTGGGTATCAATGAATTTGACCGTATCCTGAATGCTCTGGGGCGTCATGCGGTATTCGTGCTGCACATGCAGCGGATATTTGCGTCGCTCCATGTCCAGCCGGGCGATGGCGCGCCAACTTCCGCCGACCAGGAACAACCGCTTGTTGTCGACACCCATCTCGTCTGCCAATCGGTCCAGCGTCTTGTCGATTTCGGCCTTGACGGCCTTTTTGCCGCCCTTGATGCTTTGCAGGCGCAACGGGCCAAGGGCTGATGTCATCCGCTTGCCAACGCGCCCGTCGTTGATCTGGGCCAGTTCCATGGATGACCCGCCGATGTCACAGACCATGCCATAGGCGCCGGGCCAGCCCAGCAGAACCCCCTGGGCCGACAGCCGCGCCTCTTCGCGCCCGTCGATCACCCACATTTTCAGGCCGGTCACCTCGGCCACCTCGTCACGGAATTGTGGGCCGTCTTCGGCCTCGCGCACGGCGGCGGTGGCAACGACGGTCAAGGGCGTGGCACTCATCCCCTCGGACAGACGTTGAAACCGGATAAGGGCCGCCATGGCCCGCTTGCGTCCTTCGGGGTTCAGGCGCCCGGTTTCGCCAAATCCGGCCCCCAGCCCCGCCATCACCTTTTCATTGAAGAAATAGGCCGGGCTGCGCGCCGCACCGTCGAACACCACCATCCGAACCGAGTTCGACCCGACATCGACCACCCCCACCCGGCTGAGCGCGCGTGCCGACGGATCGTCGAACAACGGGCGGCTGAACGGGCCCCAATCTTCGTGATTGTCCTGCATCTCCGTCCCCCGGTGGTGGTATCCCCGGCGCGACACTGCCCTGCAGGGGCGGCCGGGTCAATGTTTTGCGGCTCCTGCGGGGCTTTCGTCGGGCGCGGTCTTGCGTCACATTGACACGGACAGGGCAATCGAGGTGTTCCATGGCCAAACAGTTTTCAACGCTTTCGGACGGCCACCGCGACTTTGTCGCGCGACAACAGGTGTTCTTCACCGCCACGGCCAGTGCGGACAGTCGCATCAACATGTCGCCCCGCGAAATTGGCGCGCTGCGCATTGTTGACGGCAATACCGCGCTCTATCTTGATCGGACGGGGAGCGGCATGGAAACCGCCGCCCACCTGCGCGCCGATGGCCGGATGACGATCATGCTGTGCAGCTTTGCCGGCCCGCCGCTGATCCTGCGGTTGTTCGGGCGCGGTGACACTCTGCGCCACGATCGCGCCGAATTCGCCGCGATGTTCGCCGCCCATTATGGCGGCGACCTGCCCCTGGGAACACGACAGATCGTCCGCCTGACAATTGATCTTGTTCAAAGCTCCTGTGGGTATGGCGTGCCGCTGTTCGACTATCAGGGCGAACGCGCGGCATTGGAGAACTGGCACGAAAGCCGGGGCCCCGAGGGAATTCGAGCGTCCTGGGCCGTTGAAAACGGCGTCAGCATCGACGGGCTGCCCACCGGGTTTCTCGACCCTTGAACGGGGCCGCCCGTGACTGCGGTGGAATGAGTATTTGGACAAAGAAGAAACCCGGCCGCTTCTTCTTTGTCCAAATACTCAAATTCCGACCGTGCCGCAGGTTCAGTCGTCGGAATGGGTGAGCTCTGGCACATCGCCCGCGCCAGCCGATCCGCGCCCGGACAGAGATGGATTTTCCATGAAAAAGCGGTGGCAGTTAAACGGCGGTGTGTCGCCTTCAGGCAATATGCGGGCATAGCTGCCGTCGGCGGCCAGGATCCAGCTTTGCGCCGTATCGGCCATGTTGGCGGCCATCACCTGTGACACGATCTGGGCCTTGACCGTGGGGTTGGTGCATTCGACCAGGGTTTCCACCCGGCGCACCAGATTGCGGCTCATCCAGTCGGCGGACGAAATGAACACGCGCGCCTTCTTGCTGGGCAGCGCGGCGCCGTTGGCAAAGCAGACGATGCGCGAATGTTCCAGAAACCGCCCGACGATGGATTTTACACGAATGTTCTCGCTCAGGCCCTTCACGCCGGGGCGCAGGCCGCAGATGCCGCGGATCACCAGTGAAATTTTCACACCCGCCTGCGAGGCGGCATAGAGCGCGTCGATCACGTCGATGTCGACAACCGAGTTCATCTTGGCCCAGATCCCGGCCGGTTTTCCGGCGCGGGCATTGTCGGCTTCGCGGCCGATCATGTCGATCAGATTGCTTTTCAGTGTCAATGGCGCGATCGACAGGTTTTCCAGCCGGTCGGGCACCGCATAGCCCGAGAGATAGTTGAATACCCGCGTCGCATCGCGCCCCAGCGCCGGATCGCAGGTGAAGAACGACAGGTCGGTGTAGATGCGCGCGGTAATCGGGTGGTAATTGCCGGTGCCGTAATGGGTATAGGTGACCAGCTGGTCGCCCTCGCGGCGCACGACGGTGCTGATCTTGGCGTGGGTCTTGTAGTTCAGGAAGCCATACACCACATGCGCGCCGGCGCGTTCTAGGCGGCGCGACTGGGCGATGTTGGCGGCCTCGTCGAAGCGCGCCTTCAATTCCACCAGGGCGGTTACTGATTTGCCCTGTTCGGCGGCATCGCACAGGGCCGACACGATGGGCGAATTGCGCGACGTGCGGTACAGCGTTTGCTTGATCGCCAGAACATCCGGGTCGTTCGCGGCCTGGGCCAGAAACCTTATCACCATATCGAAGGTTTCGTAGGGATGGTGCAGCAGCATGTCCTTTTGCCGGATCGCCGCGAACATGTCGCCGTCATGGTCCTGCACCCGTTCGGGCACCCGTGGGTTGAAGGCGGGCCACAGCAGATCGGGGCGTTCGTCCAGCACCAGTTCCTTGAGGTCGGACATGCCGATCATGCCGTCCAGTTCGATCACCTCATCCTCGCGCACGGGCAGTTCATCCATGATGACCTTGCGCAGCCCGGCTGGGGCATCGGTGGAAATGGTCAGGCGCACAACCTCGCCGCGGCGACGGCGTTTCAGGGCCACCTCGAATTCGCGTACCAGATCCTCGGCTTCGTCCTCGACTTCGAGATCGCTGTCGCGCAGCACCCGGAACGCGCAATATCCGCGTTCGGCATAGCCGGGGTACAGGCTGGACAGGTGCACCAGCAGCAGTTCCTCAAGTGGCAGGAATCGCGCCTTGCCCGGCGGGGCGGGCAGGCGGACAAACCGGTCGATCTGGGCCGGGATCGGCAACAATGCACGCAGCTTGCGCTTGTCGGCGCGGCGTTCCAATTGCAGTGCCAAAGAATAGCCGGTGTTCGGGATGAACGGAAACGGATGCGCCGGGTCGATCGCCAGGGGCGACAGGATGGGAAACACCTGATTCAGAAAGACGTTTTCCAGAAACGCCAGATCGGCCTTGTCCAACTGGTCGCGCGCCAGAATGCTGATGCCGGTATCTTCGAGCAGGCCGCGCAGGCCCTGAAACTCTTTCTGCTGGGCGTCCAGAAGAGCGCGGGCATCACGGTTGATCAGCACCAACTGTTCAACCGGGGTCAGCCCGTCGGCGGCGGGGGTGGTGTTGCCCGCTTGGGCCAGCTCGCGCAGGCCCGCCACGCGGACGGTATAGAACTCGTCCAGGTTGGTGGCGCTGATCGACAGAAAGCGCAGCCGTTCCAGCAGCGGCACCTTGGGGTTTCCGGCCTCTTCCAGCACGCGCCAATTGAAGGCCAGCCACGACAGTTCGCGGTTGAAGAACCGCGCCGGGCCGGTCAGATCGACATCGGCCAGAGCGGTGGGTTCGGGAAAGGCGGCGGACAGGAAATCTGTGGGTGTCATGGGCGATGTGTGACCAAAATCTGTAACGGCAATATGACCATCATGCGCCCGTCGCTTCGTCATTGTCCAGCACCCGCGCGGCCAAGGGTTTGGTGATCGGGCGTTGTTCGGCCAGCGACAGCGCGTCGAGCCGCGTCACCAGATCTCGTGCGGCGGCGAAGGACCGGTTCATTCGCAGGGTGATGTATCGGATCACCTCGGCATCGACGGCCAGTTGCCGGTCGGCGAACATCTTGGCGATGACGGCGGCCAGCAGATCGTCGTCGGGCGGGTCGATCATCGCCACATTGGCGGCCTGCATCCGGCTGGCCAGATCGGGCAGCGTCAGCGGCCAGCGGGCCGGTGCACCGATGCCGGTCAACAGCACTCTGCCGCCCTCGGCCCAGGACAGGTTGTGCAGGTGGAACAGCGCACGCTGGGCTGCGGCGTCGGTGGCGATGTGCGGTACGTCCTCGATCACCACCGGGGCGCTTGCCAGCGCCGGAATGTCGGCGTTGCACAGGGCCGTTGCGGCCAGGATCGGCGCGCCGGTGGCGGCGGCGAATACATGCGCCATGTGGGTTTTGCCTGCACCGGCCGGCCCACACAGGGCAAGCTTGCGCAGCGGCCAATCGCGCCAGCCGTCCAGCGCGGCAATCGCCCGGCTGTTGGCGGGCGACACGAAGAAATCCTCGCGCCCCAGGGCGGGCACGCTGGGCAGATCAAATGTCAGTTGGTGCGCCATGGGTCAGTCTTCGGTGTCGGTGTCCAGCCCGCGATACAGCAGGCTGAGTTTGTATTGCGCCAGGGCATAGCGGATGATCACCCCCAGCGATGCCGCAACCGGCACCGCCACCAACAGCCCGACAAAGCCGAACAATGCGCCAAACGCCGACAGCGCAAAGATCAGCCAAACCGGGTGCAGGCCCACCGACCCCCCCACCAGTTTCGGGGTCAGCACGTTGCCCTCGATCAATTGCCCGGCTTGAAAGATCACCGCGACTGCAACGATCCACAGCCAGTCTCCCCAGAACTGGAACAGCGCCAGCCCGATGGCCAGCACGCCCCCGACCAACGCCCCGACATAGGGAATGAACGTCAGCGCTCCGGCAATTGCCCCGATCACCAGCCCGAAATTCAATCCGACCAGTGCCAGTGCCCCGGCATAATAGATACCCAGGATCAGGCATACCGTGCCTTGTCCGCGAATGAACCCCGCCAGGGTGGTGTCGATGTCGCGGGCGATCTTGCGCACGGTGACGACGTGGTCGCGCGGGATCATCTCGTCGATCTTGGCAACCATGTCGTCCCAGTCCAGCAGCAGATAGAACGCCACGACCGGCACGATCACGAACAGCACCAGCACATTGACAATGCCCCCAACCGAAGACAGCACGCCGTTCAAAAGCTGCCCACCGCGGCTTTGCACCGTGGTGCCCAGACTGCTGAGCGAGTTGCGCAGAACCGATCCTTCATCCATGATGCCGGGAAACCTTTCGGTCAGGAAGGTTTGCAGGTTGCCGGCGATCTTGGGGGCCGCCTCGATCAACCCGGTGGCCTGGTTGATCAGCGTCGGAATCACGGCAAGTGCCAGAACCACGAACAGCAACAGCGCCAGAACCGTGATCGCCGCCGTGGCGGCCACCCGGCCCAGCCCCCAGCGTTGCAGCCGGTCGGCGATGGGATCCAGCAGATAGGCGATGGCACCGCCCAGCACGAAAGGCAAAATCACGTTGCCCAGCCACCACATCACGAACAGGAACAGCGCCGCTGCGATACTCCAATAGGTTAACTGTTGGCGCACGGGCAGGGCCATGGATCACTCCTGTGTTGCGACCGGAGTGTCGCCTATGGGACCGGTGCGCGCAAGGGGGGCACCGATGGGCGTCGGCCCAATACGGAGACAACAGCCGCGCCGTCGTGAAGCTGCCTTCCGGCTTTCCGCGCCATGGCCCGATACCCGGCGTGCACTCCCAAGCGGGGCGGACGCGGTGGCGTTGGGCACCCTGACGCCAAACGAGGCCCGGCCAGCCCAAACCGACCACCGTGGGGTAAGGATTCCCCTACTTTCGCTCTTGCTGCCCCTGCGTCATTTTCTCCTTGTTTCGTGAGCGGGGAATTTTCCCTTGAAACAATCGGACAGTCGGCGCCGTCATGCATTCAGGCGGGCGGGCTGTCCGACTTGGCCGAACGCGCAACGTCCCTTGCGCACAGGGGCCATCTGCCCCAAAGCAGGCCAAGACCGAAAGTGGCGTACCTTTCCCCAGGGGGCGCCGCAACCGGTGCAGGGAAGGGCGCGCGCCAAGTCTCGCCCCCCCCTGCACCACCCGGCCTCGCCATCTCCAAGAAACTCGGGCAGTCAGGCCGCCGCCGCCTTGCGGGCCTGCCCTGGCGCGTCTAAACCGGCGCCGATCGTCACAGTGTCATACCCGAAGGGTCACCCCATGCGCCTGTCCCGCTATTTTCTGCCCGTACTCAAGGAAACGCCGTCCGAGGCACAGATCGTGTCGCATCGCCTGATGCTGCGCGCCGGGATGATCAAACAATCCAGCGCGGGCATCTATTCCTGGTTGCCGCTGGGGTACAAGGTGTTGAAGAATATCGAAACCATCGTGCATGAGGAACAGATCAGGGCGGGCCACATCCCGATGCTGATGCCCACGCTGCAACCGGCCGACCTGTGGCGCGAATCCGGGCGCTATGACGATTACGGTGAAGAAATGCTGCGCATCACCGACCGTCACAAGCGCGACATGCTGTATGGCCCGACAAACGAAGAGATGATCACCGATATCTTCCGCGCCCATGTGGGCAGCTACAAGGATCTGCCCCTGACGCTGTATCACATCCAGTGGAAATTCCGCGACGAGATCAGACCGCGTTTCGGTGTGATGCGCGGGCGTGAATTTTTGATGAAGGACGGCTACAACTTCGACATCGACAAGGATGCGGCGCTGCACGCCTACAACCGCCACCTGGTCAGTTATCTGCGCACTTATGAAAGGATGGGGTTGCAGGCTATTCCGATGCGCGCCGACAGCGGCCCTATAGGCGGCGACGACACCCATGAATTCCTTGTCCTGGCCGATACCGGCGAATCCGAGGTGTTCTATGACAGCGAAATCACCGACCTGAAATTCGGCGACCGCGCCATCGACTATGATTCGGTCGAAGAATGCCGCGCGGTGCTGGATGAATTCACCAGCCGCTATGCCCGCACCGACGAAACCCACGACGAGGCCGAGTTCGCCAAGGTGCCCGAGGCCCGCCGCCGCACCGCGCGGGGCATCGAAGTGGGGCAGATCTTCTATTTCGGTACAAAATATTCCGAAGCGATGGGCGCCGTGGTCGACAACGGCAAGGGTGGCAAGGTTCCGGTGCATATGGGCAGTCACGGTATTGGCGTGTCGCGCCTTCTGGGCGCGATCATCGAGGCCAGCCATGACGACAAGGGCATCATCTGGCCCGAAGGGGTGACGCCTTTCCATTGCGGTATCGTCAACCTGCGTCAGGGCGACACCGCCACCGATGCCGCCTGCGCGGCGTTGTATGCCCGGATCACCGAGCTGGGGCTTGAGCCTCTGTATGATGACAGGGAAGAACGCGCAGGGGGCAAGTTTGCGACGATGGACCTGATCGGCCTGCCGTGGCGCATCACCGTAGGCCCGCGCGGCCTGGCAAACGGCCTGGTCGAACTGACCTCGCGGCGCACCGGCGACAGCGAAGAGATGACCCCCGAGGCTGCGGTGTCGCGCATCGCTGAGATCTACGGTAAGCTCTGAAACGGCGGACGCCTCCGGCGGGGGAGTATTTGGACAAAAGAGAAGCCAGGACCGGTGCTTCTTCTTTGAAAAAATACTCCCCCGCCGGAGGCGTCAAACACCTGCCCCCAAACGCTGTGCCCAGATGGGCGCGCAACCACAAAGGCATTGCCCCGTGACAGGCCAGACCGCCCCTTTTTCCCGTTTTGAATGGATGATCGCCTGGCGCTATCTGCGCGCCAAGCGGGCTGAAGGCGGGGTCAGCGTGATGACCTGGATTTCGCTGATCGGCATCACCCTTGCGGTGTTTGCCCTGATCGCCACGCTCGCCGTGCGCAGCGGGTTCCGCGAAGAATTCGTCGATACGATTCTTGGGGCCAATGCCCATGTCACGCTGTATTCGGCGCTGCGTGTCACCGAGACCGGCCAGACCACCCGCACCATTTCAGATTACGTCGATCTGGCCGAGCGGGTGCGCGCCGTTGAAGGTGTGACGCGCGCCGCCCCGCTGATCAAGGGTCAGGTGATGGCATCGCACCGGGGGGCCACGGCGGGGGTCGAGGTGTTTGGCATCGCCGCAGACGATCTGGCGACGATACCACGGGTGGCGCAACCTTTGGATTTTCAAGGCGATATAGCGGATTTCGACAATGGCGTCGCCATTGGCAGCGGCGTGGCGCGCGAACTGGGGCTGAACATCGGTGACCGAATACAGCTGATTTCGCCCAACGGGGTGAAAACCGCTTTTGGCACCTCGCCGCGGGTGAACAACTATGACGTTGTGTATATCTTTACCGCCGGGCGGTATGACATCGACCGCACCCGTGTTTACCTGCCGTTCACCGAGGCGCAGGAATACTTCAACCGCGAAGGCGTGGCCGATGAATTGGAGGTCATGGTCGAAAATCCCGATGCGGTGGATGACCTGACTCTGCCGCTGTTGCAGGCCGGGGGCGACAATGCGCTGTTGTGGACCTGGCGCGATGCGTCGGGCAGCTTTCTGCGTGCGCTGGACATAGAGGACAATGTGATGTTCATTATCCTCTCGATCCTGGTGCTGATTGCGGCGATGAACATCGTGTCGGGGCTGATCATGCTGGTCAAGAACAAGGGCCGCGATATTGGCATTTTGCGCACCATCGGGCTGTCCGAGGGATCGATCTTGCGGATATTTTTCATCTGTGGCGCGGCGACCGGGATCATCGGCACCGCGCTGGGGGTGATTCTTGGCTGTCTGTTCGCCATTTGGATCGACCCGATCTTTTCGCTGGTCAACTACATATCGGGCGGCGGAGTGTGGGATCCGTCGATCCGCGGCATCTATGCCCTGCCTGCCAAGCTGGAACTGGCCGATGTGCTGAGCGCGGTGGCGCTGTCGCTGGGCCTGTCCTTTGTCGTCACGATCTTTCCGGCGCGCCGTGCCGCCCGGATGAACCCGGTTGAGGCGCTGCGCTATGAGTGATCCGGTTCTGGTGCTGGAGAGCATCGAAAAGACATACAACAAAGGTGCCATCAATGCTGTGCCGGTTCTGGCCGGGATCGACCTGACGGTTGCGCGGGGCGAGGTGGTGGCGGTGATTGCGCCGTCTGGCGCGGGCAAATCGACGCTGTTGCACATCGCTGGATTGCTGGACACGCCTGACGCCGGGCGGGTGGTTCTGGGCGGCGAGGACATGACCGGCCTGTCCGATCGCCGCCGCACTCGGGCGCGGCGCGGTGACATCGGATTTGTTTACCAGTTCCACCATCTGTTGCCGGAATTCACCGCGCTGGAAAATATCGTGTTGCCGCAACTGGCCAATGGGGTGTCCGAGGCCGAGGCGAGCGACCGCGCCCGCGCCCTGTTGGAAAAGGTGGGCATCGCCCACCGGGCCAGCCACCGGCCCAGCGCGCTGTCGGGCGGGGAACAACAGCGCGTGGCGGTCTGTCGCGCGCTGGCCAATGCGCCAAAGGTGCTTTTGGCTGACGAGCCGACGGGCAACCTTGACCCGGGCACGTCAGATGCGGTGTTTGCCGCGTTGATGGACCTGGTGCGCACCACTGGCCTGTCGGCGGTGATCGCCACCCACAACCTGGAGTTGGCGGCGCGGATGGATCGCACACTGCGTCTGAAAGGCGGGCGGCTGGTCTGACTTGGCGGGGGTTCATAGCTTTACGGCAAGACGGCGATCACGCCATAGACAGTCCGTTCACGAAACCTGACGCTGGCGATGACAGGAAGATGCAGGCGCTGACCCGTTGTTCCACCTTGCCTCAGCGCCCGGCCGATGTGCGTTTTCCCAGCGATGGGGTGAAGGCCGAACCCGATGCTGTCGGACGGTCCTGCTGGCCAGAGCGCGATGGCCCTTCGGCGCGCATAATTCCAGACCCTGCGCCATGGCATCTTTCCCTTTTTACCTCGACAATGTTGTCTCACGCCTCCTATGATAACGGTAACAACACCTCTCAACCCACACCTTGAGGCCCCCCCATGACCACTGTTCAAGCCATTGTCGCCCACGGTGCGAAAGATCTGCGCATCGAATCCACCGAAACTGGCAACCCCGGCCCAGGAGAGGTTTTGCTGACCATTTCGGCGGGGGGGATATGTGGATCGGACCTGCATTATTACAACCACGGCGGGTTCGGCACTGTGCGTTTGAAAGAGCCGATGATCCTGGGGCACGAGGTGTCGGGCCATGTCGCCGCCTTGGGTGAAGGGGTGAGCGGGCTGTCGCTGGGCCAGTTGGTGGCGGTGTCGCCGTCGCGCCCCTGTTACACCTGCCGGTTCTGCGAAGAAGGGGCGCATAATCATTGCCTGAACATGCGGTTCTATGGCTCGGCCATGCCGTTCCCGCATATCCAGGGCGCGTTCCGGGAAACCCTGATCGCCGATGCGCGGCAATGTGCTTCCGCCGATGGGCTGACGCCGGGTGAGGCGGCGATGGCCGAACCCCTGGCCGTTTGTCTGCACGCGGTGCGCCGGGCGGGTGAAATGCTGGGCAAGCGGGTGCTGGTCACCGGCTGTGGGCCGATCGGGCTGCTGACAATCCTGGCGGCACGGCGGGCGGGGGCCAAGGGCATTGTCGCAACCGATCTGTCGGATTTCACCCTGGGGGTCGCGCGGGCCAATGGCGCTGACAAGGCGATAAACATGCAGGAAACGCCCGAAGGGTTGAGCCCTTGGCACGCCGACAAGGGCCAGTTCGATGTGCTGTTCGAATGTTCCGGTTCTCCCCATGCCCTTGCTGCGGCGGTGCCTGCGCTGCGTCCGGGTGGCGTGATCATGCAACTGGGGCTGGGCGGTGACATGACCCTGCCGTTGCAGGCGATGACGGCCAAGGAATTGCACTGGAACGGGTCGTTCCGCTTTCACGCCGAATTTCACACCGGGGTTGAGCTGATGAAGAAAGGGCTGATCGACGTGAAGCCGCTGATCACCCAGACGATGCCCCTGTCGCAGGCCAACGCCGCATTCGAGCTGGCGGGCGACCGCACCCAGGCGATGAAGGTGCAGATCGCCTTTGCCTGATCTATTCGAAGGTCTGGGCGCCAATTGCCGCAAGGGCCGCATTGGCAACCTCGACATCCTGCGCGCCGGTGCCGGACCCGACACCGATCCCGCCGATGCATTCGCCGGCGATCACCACAGGCAAGCCACCGAACAGGCCGGTGACGTTGTTCTGCGTGGCCGCCGCGATGCCCGCGCGGAATTCTTCCGGCACACTCGAACTGGGCGCGCGTTGCGATGCGGCAGTGCGCGCCTTGGTCCGCGCCGATTTGATCGACAGGTACTTGGCCCCGCTCATCCGCAGTTCGCCCATGGACTCGCCGCTGGCATCGACGATGACGATGCACTGGGGCTGGCCGATCTCGGTGGCCTTGGCGATGGCGGCGGCCAACATCTCCATGATCGCTGTGTGGGTCAGCCGCGTTGTGGTTTGTGTGAATACCATTGTATACTCCGTCGCAGGGTTTCATCCCAGCCCTAGACCGTTTGCAGCAATCCGACCAGAGGCAGCCATGACATTTCACACCGCGCACGACCCCCGATTTGACCGGTACGTGCTGTTCAACGCGCCGCCGAAACGTCTGGCCACCGGGTTTGACTGGGTGGAAGGGCCGGTTTGGTTTGGTGATGCCGATTGCCTGTTGTTCAGCGACATTCCCAACAATCGCATCCTGCGCTGGAACGCCGAAACCGGCATCTCCACGTTTCGTGCGCCGTCGAACTATGCCAACGGCCAAACGCGTGACCCGCAGGGCCGGTTGGTGACCTGTGAACATGGCGGGCGGCGGGTGACGCGCACCGAACATGACGGCAGCGTTAAGGTGATCGCCGACAGTTACGATGGCAAGCCGCTGAATTCGCCCAACGATGTGGTGGTAAAATCGGACGGCAGCATCTGGTTCACTGATCCGCATTACGGGATCATGACGAATTACGAAGGCTTTGCCGCCACCGCGCAGCAGCCGCTTTCGGTGTATCGCGTGGATGACTGCGGCATCCGCCGGATCGAAACTCCGGGCATGAATGCGCCCAACGGGCTGTGCTTTTCGCCCGATGAAAAGCGCCTGTATGTCGCTGACACCGGCCGGATGTTCAGCGATGACGTGCAGAACGTGCGCGTTTTCGATGTGGCGCACGATGCCACGCTGTCGGGCGGTGCGATCTTCTGCAAGGTGGGCACAGGCGCGTCGGACGGGATCCGCTGTGATACCGATGGCAACCTGTGGTCTTCTGCCGGCGACGGGGTGTATTGCTTTGCCCCTGACGGCACGCTGCTGGGTCAGATCCATGTGCCTGAAATCGTGTCGAACATCTGTTTCGGGGGCCGGGCCAAGCATCAGCTGTTCATCACGGCCACCACCAGCCTGTATTCCATCACTTTGAATCGCCAGGGGGCGCAACGACCATGACAGAACCACGCATCGGCCTGATCGGCCTTGGTACAATGGGCCGTGCCCTGACCCTGAACATCGCGGAAAACGCCGAGCCTTTGGCGGTGTACAATCGGACCACCGAAAGAACCCATGAGTTCATGGCCCAGACCCGCGCCAGCGAACCCGCCCTGGCCGAGCGGATCCTTCCTGCCGAGACACTGTTGGAGTTTGTCGATTCGCTGTCCAGCCCCCGCGCGATTATCATCATGGTCGATGCCGGGCCGGCAGTGGACAAGGTGATTGCCGATTTGCGGCCGTTGTTGAACGACGAGGATCTGATCATCGACGCCGGCAATGCCAATTTCCACGACACCAACCGGCGCGCCGCCGAGGCGGAGCAACAGGGCGTTCCGTTCATCGGCATGGGCGTGTCGGGCGGCGAAGAGGGCGCGCGCCACGGGCCCAGCATCATGGGCGGCGGACCCAAGGATCACTGGGATCGTGTTGCGGGCGTGCTACAGGCGATTTCCGCGAAATACCAAGGCACCCCCTGCGCCACCTGGATGGGCACCGGCGGGGCGGGGCATTTCGTCAAGGCGGTGCACAACGGCATCGAATATGCCGACATGCAGATGATTGCCGAAACCTATGGCATCTTCCGCGATGGCAAAAGGCGCGATGCCGCCGCCATCGGCGCGGTTTTTGCCAAGTGGAACGAAGGCCCTCTGCAATCCTATCTGGTCGAGATTTCGGGCAAGGTGGCCACGGCGACCGACCCCGAGACCGGCAAGCCGATGCTGGACATCATCCTGGACCGCGCCGGACAAAAGGGCACGGGCCGCTGGACGGTGATCGAGGCGCAGCATCTGGGCGCGGCCATTCCGGTGATCGAAGCGGCGGTGCTTGCGCGCAACACTTCGGCGCAACTGGATCGCCGTCAGAGGGGCGAACATGTGTTCGGCCCCGCCCCCGCGCCTTTGCCGCATGACACCCTGGCGGATGCCACACTGGAAGGTGCGATGATTGCGGGCAAGATCATGTGCTATGCGCAGGGGTTTGATCTGCTGGCCGCTGCGTCCGGGCATTTCGGCTGGCGCCTGCCGATGCCCGATGTGGCGCGCGTCTGGCGCGAAGGCTGCATCATCCGCAGCACCATGTTGAACGACATGGCCACCGCCCTGGCGGACAGCCCGGACGAAAACCTGATCTTTGCGCCGTTTTTCCGCGCGTTGATCGAAAAGCACATCCCCGACCTGCGCGAAACCGTCGCCATGGCGCAGATGCACGGGCTGGCCGTGCCGGCGCTGTCGGCGGCGCTGTCGTGGTTCGACATGATGCGCACCGGGCGGTCCACCGCCAACATGATCCAGGGCCAGCGTGATTTCTTCGGCGCCCACGGGTTTGAACGGACCGACAAGGACGGCAAGGGGTTCCACGGCCCCTGGGCGATGAACGGCTGACCTTCCCGGCCGGTGTGCGGGTGCGCGCACTGGCCGGGCCGCCAAGGCGCAGCCCCGTTCAGCCGGTGCGCAGGCGCCCTATTTGACTTGCAAAGTGGCCAATCCCGCGCCATGCACGCAAGTTGACCCAACACCCGGATGCGCACCCCGATGACCAAGCTTTCCAACATCCGCAACTTCTCGATCGTCGCCCACATCGACCACGGCAAATCCACCCTGGCCGACCGGCTGATCCAGCTGACCGGCACCGTGGCGGCGCGGGACATGAAGGAACAACTGCTCGATTCCATGGACATCGAACGCGAACGCGGCATCACGATCAAGGCCAATACGGTGCGCATCGAATACCCCGCGCAGGACGGTGAAACCTATACGCTGAACCTGATCGACACGCCGGGCCATGTGGATTTCGGGTATGAGGTGTCGCGCTCGATGCGGGCCGTCGAAGGCTCGCTTCTGGTGGTGGATGCGTCGCAGGGGGTTGAGGCGCAGACGCTGGCGAATGTGTATCAGGCGCTGGACGCCGATCACGAAATCGTGCCGGTGCTGAACAAGGTCGATCTGCCCGCCGCCGACACCGCCCGCGTCGCCGAACAGATCGAGGACGTGATCGGCATCGACGCGTCCGATGCGATCCAGATCAGCGCCAAGACCGGCCTTGGCATCCCCGAGGTGCTTGAGGCCATCGTCAAACGCCTGCCCGCGCCGAAGGGCGACCGCGACGCGCCACTCAAGGCGATGCTGGTCGACAGCTATTACGACGCTTATCTCGGCGTGGTCGTTATCGTGCGGATCATCGACGGGGTGCTGCGCAAGGGCGACCGCATCCGCATGATGAAAACCGGCGGGCTATACAACGTCGATAACGTCGGTGTGTTCCGCCCCAAGATGGAAGAATTCCCCGAACTGGGCCCCGGCGAAATCGGATACCTCAACGCCCAGATCAAACAGGTGCGCGACACGCGGGTGGGCGACACGATCACCCACGAAAAACGCCCCTGCGCCACCGCTTTGCCGGGGTTCAAACCGTCGATCCCCGTGGTGTTTTGCGGGTTGTTCCCGGTGGATGCGGCCGAATTCGAGGACATGCGCGACGCCATCGAAAAGCTGGCGCTGAACGATGCGTCATTCACTTTTGAAATGGAAACCTCGGCCGCTCTTGGCTTTGGCTTTCGCTGCGGGTTCCTGGGGCTGCTGCACCTCGAAGTGATCCGCGACCGGATCGAGCGGGAATATAACATCGATCTGATCACCACCGCGCCCTCGGTCGTGTACAAGATTTTCATGCGCGACGGGGAAGAGATCGAGCTGCACAACCCCGCCGATATGCCCGACCCGGCCAACATTGACCACATCGAGGAACCGCGCATCAAGGCGACGATCCTGGTGCCCGACGAATATCTGGGCGATGTGTTGAAGCTGTGCCAGGATCGGCGCGGCATCCAGATGGATCTGACCTATGCCGGCACCCGCGCCATGGTGGTGTACGACCTGCCGCTGAACGAGGTTGTGTTTGATTTCTATGACCGGCTGAAATCGGTAACGAAAGGTTACGCCAGCTTTGATTACCAGATGATCGGCTATCGTGAGGACCGGCTGGTAAAAATGTCGGTGCTGGTCAATGACGAACCCGTCGATGCCCTGTCGATGATGGTGCATGCCGACCGCGCCGAGGGCCGCGGCCGCGCCATGTGCGAAAAGCTGAAAGAACTGATTCCGCGCCACATGTTCAAGATCCCGATCCAGGCGGCGATCGGTGGCCGGGTGATTGCCCGCGAAACCCTGAGCGCGATGCGCAAGGACGTGACCGCCAAATGCTATGGTGGCGACGCCACCCGCAAACGCAAGCTGTTGGACAAGCAGAAGGCGGGCAAGAAGAAGATGCGCCAGTTCGGCAAGGTTGAAATTCCGCAACAGGCGTTCATCAACGCGCTGAAGATGGATGGTTGAGGCAAAAACAGGCAGCCGTATCGCCGATACCGCCAGAGACCGCTGGGCGCGCCGGCCATCACGGTCTGTTGACGCCCGTTACAGGTATTTGTACCGCGCCGCGCAGGAAATTCTGCTAGGGCAAAAGCCATAGGTTTGGCGTAAATCGTTGGACACGGGCCGCGGATGAGGATGCCGAAGTTGAAACGACCAAGCCATCTTGCCAGCCTTGCAGTGGGGTGCGTCGTTTGCCGGGCGGCGGGTCAGTGCCCCGACAGCGGGGGGCAAGGATGATTGACGCCGCCCTTCTGCCGCTTCAGCGGCGGCTGCTTCAGCCTTTCGCGCGCCGGCTTGTGGCGCTGGGCGCAACCGCAGACAGGATCACTATCGCGGGGTTTTGCCTTGGGGTGCTCAGCCTGCCAGCGCTTGCCTTTGGAGCTTATGGTCTGGCGGCGGCCCTGATCGTACTGAACCGGATCATGGACGGACTGGATGGCGCCGTGGCGCGGCTGAGCGGGCCAACAGACCGGGGCGCGTTTCTTGATATTGCGCTGGATTTCGTCTTTTACGCTTTGGTGCCGCTTGGTTTTGCGCTGTTGGCCCCGGCGCAGAATGCGCTGCCTGCCGCCGTTCTGATTGCCGCCTTTGTCGGGACCGGATCGTCGTTTCTGGCCTTTGCAACACTGGCCGCAAAACGCGGAATGACCGCCACGGCCTATCCCGCGAAAGGCATCCATTATCTTGGCGGACTGACCGAAGGGGCCGAGACGATCCTGCTGTTTCTCGCGATGTGCCTGTTTCCGTCGGTATTTCCCGCTTTGGCCTATGGTTTTGCCGCCCTTTGTGCCATGACAACCCTCAGCCGCTGGCGCCAGGGCTGGGTTCTGCTGGCACCGGAGCAAATATCGGGGCAGAATGCAACATGAGACAGCGGTGGCGGTCTTTTTCACCAATGAACCAATGAACGAGAACACCTGATGCGACTGAACGTGATCCTTTCCTTGCTGGCCGTCCTTTTTGGCCAGCCCGCATTCGCCGGCTGGGCCGAAACACTTGCCGCGGCGCGTGGGCAGACCGTTTATTGGAACGCCTGGGGCGGGGATGCGCGCACCAACGCCTTCATCGCCTGGGTGGGCGAACAGACCGAAGAACGCTATGGCGTTTCGGTGGCGCATGTCCGCCTGACCGACACCGCCGAAGCGGTGACCCGGGTGATCGCGGAACGGACCGCCGGGCGGGATACAGGCGGGTCGGTCGATCTGATCTGGATCAATGGGCCGAATTTTCTGACGATGAAGGAACAAAAGCTGTTGTTCGGCCCGTTTGTCGCGGATTTGCCGAATGCCCGCTATCTTGACCTGTCGGCGCAGGCGGCGGCCTCTCTTGATTTCACCGTTCCGGTCGATGGCATGGAAAGCCCGTGGCGATTGGCGAAATTCGTTTTCACCTTTGACAGTGCCCGCGTTGCCGCCACGCCGCAAACCATAGCGGGCTTTGTCGATTGGGCGGCGGCGCATCCGGGCCGTTTCACCCATCCCGACCCGTCCAACTTCATGGGGGCGACATTTCTGAAACAGGCGCTGATCGAACTGGCGCCCGATCCGGCCGCCCTGCTGGCGCCGGTGACTGACGCCGCCTTTGCCACCCAAACCGCGCCGCTTTGGGCCTGGTATGACGCGTTGCGCCCGAACATGTGGCGGGGCGGGATGGCGTTTCCGGAAAACGAAAGCGTGCAACAGCAACTTCTCAACGATGGGGAAGTCGACATCGCCATGTCTTTTGACCCCGCCTCGACAGCGGCGGCGATCGCGCAGGGCCTTCTGCCTGACACCGCCCGGGTTTTCGTGCCCGAAGGCGGTACGATCGGCAACATCAGCTTTGCCGCCATTCCCTATAATGCGGCCAATGCGCAAGGCGCACAGGTTGTGGCGAATTTCCTGCTCGATCCGGCGGTGCAGGCGCGGATGCAGAACATCGAGGTTCTGGGATCGTTCTCGGTCCTCGATCCGGCGCGGCTGGACGGTGACGCGCGCGCGGCCTTCGATGCGCTGCCTGCGGCGCCCGCACTGCCCAAGCTGGAGGATCTCGGTCCGACCCTGCCCGAGCCGCACCCCAGCTGGATGACACGCCTGACCGAGGATTGGGCGCGGCGCTATACCCGGTGAACAGGGCCACACGCGATGGCAAGATCCTGCGCGGGGGCGTTCTGACCGTTGTTCTTGCCGCGATCGTCCTGCCCATTCTGGGGGGGCTTTGGGAAACCGGCCGTGCCGGTTTTGGCGTGCTGCCCGCCATTGGCGCGACCGAGCTGTCGCTGGCCCCTTGGCGCGCGCTTGCCACTATGCCCGGTATCGCCACCAGCCTGCGGTTGTCCCTGACGACCGGTCTTGGCGCGACGGCGCTGTCGCTGCTGTTGGCCGTTGGGTTTTGTGCCGCCGTCCACGGCCGGATGAGCCGCCGGTCAAGCGGCCGGATGCTGACCCCGTTTCTGGCCGCGCCCCATGCGGCCCTGGCCATCGGGCTGTTGTTTCTGATCTCGCCTTCGGGCTGGATCGCCCGTGCGCTGGCGCCGCTGGCCGGATGGGACCGACCGCCCATGCTGACCACGGGGAACGATCCCTGGGGGCTGGCCCTCATCCTTGGGCTGATGGTGAAAGAAGTGCCGTTCCTGTTGCTGGTCATCCTGTCGGCGCTCAGCCAGATCCCGGTGCGCGCCCATCTGACGGCGGGCCGGTCGCTGGGCTATGGGCGGGGGCTTGTCTGGATCAAGGTGATCATGCCGCAGGTCTGGCCGCTGATCCGGTTGCCGGTGATGGTGGTGCTGGCCTATTCCCTGTCGGTGGTCGACATGGCGCTGATCCTTGGGCCGTCGAACCCGCCGACACTGGCCGTGATGTTGCTGCGGTTGTTTTCGGCGCCGGACATCACCCAGATCCTGCCGGCCTCGGCGGGGGCACTGTTGCAAGGTGTGGGGGTGGCGCTGTGTTTTGTCGGGATACTGGCGTTGGAGCGGCTGGGCCGGGTCATCGGCCTGTGGTGGATCCGGCGTGGCGGGCGGGGCGTTTCGGCCGAGCCGGGGCTGCTGCTGGCCACGGGCCTGACCATGCTGCTCATGGCGCTGGGAACGCTGGCGATGGCATCTCTCTTGGTCTGGTCGCTGGCGTGGCGCTGGCCCTGGCCGATGCTGTTGCCTGACAGCTGGTCATTGCGGGCCTGGGGCACGCCCGGCACCGGCTGGGCCAGGGCGCTGACGACCACGATCGTGTTGGCCTTGGCCAGCACCGCAGCCGCGCTTGTTCTGGCGATTGCCTGGCTCGAGGGCGAGGACCGTGCGCGCAGCGCGCGCGCCCGCTGGGCCGAGGCGCTGATTTACCTGCCGCTTCTGGTGCCACAGATCGCATTTCTGTACGGGCTGAACGTGGTGTTCTTGCGAATCGAGCTGTCTGGCGGTCTGGTTGCCGTGATCTGGGCGCAGGCGCTGTTTGTCTTTCCCTATGTGATGATCGCGCTGTCGGATCCCTGGCGCGCGCTTGACCCACGGCTTGCGCGGGTGGCCGGATCGCTGGGCGCCGGACCGTGGCGGCGTCTGTTCGCAGTCAAGCTGCCGGTCCTGCTGACGCCGCTGCTGACGGCGGCCGCCATCGGTGTGGCCGTGTCGGTGGCGCAGTACCTGCCGACGCTGTTCATGGGGGCAGGGCGCATCGCCACGCTCACGACCGAGGCCGTTACCCTGTCGTCGTCCTCGGACCGGCGGATCACCGGCGTTTATGCCACGCTTCAGGCCGGTCTGCCTTTTGCCGCCTATGCCGCGGCCTTCATGATTCCCGCGCTGGTGCACCGCAACCGCCGCGCCCTGTCGGGCGAGGCGGCGGGATGACACTGGCCCTGATCGACATTTCGCTGCGCCTTGGCGAGGCGGCACCGCTGTTTTCACCGCTGACCCTGACGGTACGGCCCGGCGAAATTGCCACTGTCATGGGGCCGTCAGGCATCGGTAAATCGACATTGCTGGATGGGATTGGCGGGCATCTGGATGCCGGGTTCACTCTGACCGGGCGGGTGCTGCTTGAAGGCAAAGACATCGCAGGATTGCCCGCCGAGGCGCGGCGCATCGGGTTGATGTTTCAGGATGCGGTGCTGTTTCCGCATCTTTCGGTTGGCGACAATCTGGCCTTCGGTCTGGCGCGATCTGTGCGTGGGCGTGCCGCCCGGCGCGCGGCGGTGACCGCCGCGCTGGGCCTTGCCGGCCTGTCGGGGCTTTACGACCGCGATCCGGCAACGCTGTCGGGGGGGCAACGGGCGCGGGCGGCCCTGATGCGCACGCTTCTGGCCGAACCAAGGGCGCTGTTGCTGGACGAGCCGTTTTCAAAACTTGACGCTGCGCTGCGGTCCGAGATGCGCGATTTTACCTTTGCGCATATCCGTCTGCGCAACATACCGGCGCTGATGGTCACCCATGATCCTGCCGATGCCGAGGCCACGGGTGGCCCGGTTGTTGATCTTGGTTCCTTTCCGGTGCGATCCGGGCGCGCATAAGGTGCCTGAGGGCCGCAGTCAGGTGTCACCTCGGGGTTGGCCAGGACCCTGCACCGCTGCGGTTACAGGGGGTGGCGCCCAGGTCAGACGACGATGGTCGAAGCCGCCGGCAATATGCGGCTTCACGATTTCGAAATAGGGCGACAGATCGAAATCCCGCGGGGCGAACAAGGAATGGTGCCGGATGTGCAGGATCTCTTTGCGCGCGTGGCGCGATCCCCTGCGCGCCTTCACTTTGGTCACATCGGGCAGGATCGGATAGCGCACCGACTGAAACGCCTGCGCGATCAAGGATGAACAGATCGCCCGCGTCGGATCACCCGACCCAAAGGCCAGCATCCGCCGCCGCCAGCGTACCGGCACGGGCGGCGTGGGCAGAAAATAGCGCAGAAGGTCGACTATATTGCGCAGATCGTATTCAAGACCGATCCGCGCGATCATGAACGCGGTAACCTTTCTGCACTCGTTTTCGGTCAGACCGACGGGGCGGCAGATGCGGGTGTTGTACGTCGCATATTTGGACAGTGGTGCCGACACGCACCCCTCACCGAGGTTTACCTCGATCAGGTGATGCGGCGCCGAGCCATCGCCAGGTGCGGGCAGGTGATCGCCGACATACAATGCCGCATGGGACCAGGTTGATTGGGTCAGATACTTGATTGCGGTCGAAATCCGTTCGCCCCCCTCGACCAACAGAACGTCACCGGGGCGCAGCACGCGCCCAAGCGTGGCAAAATCGGATGGCGTATAGGGTTCGTACCCGGAGCTGGGCCGGTTCAGTTTGGCGGCAAGGTGTTGACCGATCCGATCAAGCTGCCTGTCCAGCCATGGTGTGCGGTTATTCGACATGAGCCTTGGTCGATATTGTGTGGCATCGTAAAGACTTGCAAGGGCGCAAAGCGTTACAGACTGGTCTGAAGGCGTCACTTTTCCGGGATGCTCCACCGCATTCAATGCCGGGTTATTTGTTGGGGCATCGTTTGGCCTTTCATTGGTTTTTTGAGTGGAGGAAAACGCAACCCACTTTCCATTTGGCCGAAACCCTTCCACGATGAATCCGGCTGTAACGGAGGCCCCATGGCAAACACCCTGCGCCTGTGCGTGGCACAGATGACATCGACCAACCGGCACGCCGGCAACATCGCCTGGATGCAGGACGCCGCGGCACGCGCGGCCGCTGACGGGGCGCAGATGCTGGCCCTGCCCGAGGTGGCGGGGCTGTGCATCCGTGACCGTGACGATGCGCTGGCCCAGGTGGTGCCCCATGCCGATGATCCGTTCGTCGCCGCCTGTCGTGATGCGGCGGCGCGTCATGGATTGTGGATTCACACGGGATCAACCCCTGTTACCGGGCCGGATGGCCCTGAAGGGCGGCGGTTCCTGAACCACGCGGATCTGATCGCGCCCACAGGTGAAATCGCCGCCAGCTATGACAAGATCCACCTGTTTGACATCTTTCTTGATGGCAAACCGGCCACCGGCGAATCGCGTCGCTATGCCCCCGGTGCGCGGGCGGTGATGGCCGAGACGCCCTGGGGGCCGCTGGGCATGACGATCTGTTACGATCTGCGGTTTCCACAGCTGTTCCGCGATTATGCCATGGCGGGGGCGACGATGTTGTTCGTGCCTTCGGCGTTTACCGTTCCCACGGGCCAGGCCCATTGGGAAACCCTGTTGCGCGCCCGTGCCATCGAAAACGGTGCCTTTGTGATTGCCCCGGCCCAGGTGGGCCTGCACGATGACGGGCGCGCCACCTATGGCCATTCGATGATCGTCAATCCTTGGGGCAGCATTCTGGCCGAACTGGACGGCGAAACGCCGGGTCTTACCATAATCAGCCTTGAACTGGGTGAGGTGACGGCGGCGCGCCGACAGATCCCGTCATTGCGCCATGGCCGCCCCTATACATTTCACCACATCGCCCAGTCTGAACCTGATGCCTAAGATCGCTGCTCAGTCCTTGGCGTAATACCCCACGACATCGCCATCGGTGGTCACCCCCAGCCCGTTCAACAGCCGGTTGACGTAGTTGAAATAGCCGATGATCTGGTTCGCCTCCAGAATCTGACCATCGTCCAGCCCTGCATCGCGCAGGGCCTGCACATCGCCCTGCACCATCTCGGCCGGGCGCAGCGTCAGCTTTTCGGTATAGACCAGCAGAGCCAGGTCGCGCCCGTCAAACACATCACCGGGGCGGCGGGCCTGCAACGCCGCCTCGACCGCCGCCGCGCGATCAGGGGCACCGATCAGGTGCGCGGCGTTCGACCAGTGGTTGGCATAGGAATACGGGCAGGTGTTCAGCACCGACACATAAGAACTGATCACCTCCTGCAACCACATGGGCAGGGTGTTGGTGTCGTCGTGCAGGCAGGCGCGGTACAATTTCACATGGCCAACCATGGTGTTTGGGCGCAGGGAATGCACCCGCATCACATTGTCTACCGTCCCATGCGGCGTGCGGGCCATGTCGAGCACGTCGCGCAGGTGCGGGTCGGCGTCATCGTCCGGTATCATGTGAATCCATGCGGCCATGTTTATGTTCTTTCAGTTTGGTCAGGTTGGGTCAGGTCAGGCGGATCTGCACACGGTCGTTCAGAACGCGGGCGGCAAAGGTTTTCAGGGGGCGCGTGGCCGGGGCGCCGATGGGCGCGCCGGTGCGCACGTCAAAGGCGCCCTGATGCAGAGGGCATTCGATAAGGTGGCCGTCGAAATAGCCATCGCACAGATCGGCCCCGCCATGGGTGCACAGCGCCGCCGTCACATAGACGCCGCCGGGCGTGTCATGCACCGCCAGAACGCGGTTGCCCAGCGTGGCGCGCGTGACCCAACCGCGGTGCAGGTCGGTCAGCGCGATCAGATCTTGCCAGCCGTCATCCATGGCCGCGCAACTGGTTCACGATGTCGCGGTGGGCGCCGACATAGCCGCCCGGTTCCACATGGACATGACCGCGCAGTTTTTCATGCAACCGGGGCAGCGCGTGAAACGGCACCGAGGCGACATAGTGATGTTCGGCGTGGAAATTCATGTTCCAGCAGAGAAACCGCCAGGGCAGCGACACGATGTTGGTGCGGGTGTTGTCGCACATCTGGGCGACGGTGGGGCGGCCCACATGTTCAGTCATCCGGATGAACCGCATCACGGGTTCGCCCAGGGCCAGAGGGATCAGCCAGAACCACAAGGGTGCCCACCAGCCGCCCGTCGTCATCAGGGCAAACAGTATGGCATAGGCGCCAACCATCAGCCGAGCCTCGCGGATCACCACCGCCTCGGCCGAGCGGGGGGTGAATCGCCGTTCGGCCGGGGTCAGGCGGCCTGCGGCGTGGCGGGCCAGCTCGGTGATCTTGGTGCGCCAATAGGGGATCGCGCTGAGATACCACAGGTATTGCCCCCAGCTGCGCGGCATCGGCACCATTTCGGGATCATCGCCGGTGATCTGGGTATGGGTGTGGTGGTCGCAATGTTCATAGCGGAAAAACTGATGTGGCAGGATGATGATCAGCCCACAGATATTGCCCACCAGATCGTTCAGCCAACGGGTGCGGAACACCGTGTAATGCACACATTCATGTTGCAGGGAAAAATGATGCACCAACACGATTCCGTGCAGGAACATCGCGGGCCAGATCAGCCAAGAATCCCGGGCAAGCCAGATCAGGCTGCCGGTGGCAGTCACCAGCACCAACCAGATGGCCAGTCGCAACAGGGCAGGGCCGTTGCGCCGTTGCATCAGCGCGCGCAGCTCGTCGCGGGTCAGGCGCTGTTCGGCCAGGGCCTGGGTCAGGGGGGTGGTGATCGGGGCGGCCATGACACTCTCCATCGGGTTCGGCTTTGACGGCGCACGGGCTGTTCAGTCGGGCGTTGTCCGCATGAAACCGCCAAGATCCGTCACGCAAGCCTGCACGCAGAGACATAGCGCACCGGCCTGATCCACCATGCCCGGACCGCAGCAGACAGTCGAGACCGGATCCGCGCCCGGAGATGCGGCGCCGTGAATTGCCGACCAATGCAGGGGGTGGGGGCAACACGCGCGGCGTGCAGAGCATCTGCCGCGACAGTTTGCCAAAATGCGGTGACGGCTCGTCCCGTCACCGCAACGCCGGGGCCGCCCCGGAACGGGCACGGCCCCGGTTCAGGGTCACTTGCCCCAGATCGCCGAATAGGCGGCGCGATAAGGCGAATCGGGGTCGAAGGCGTTGCTGTCGCCGCTGTTGGCAAGCCCCTCTTTGGTGACCAGCGCCGGAGCGGTGATATAGCCCGAGCAGGCCTCGCCCTGGATGGCGCGGTTCAGCTCGTCCACCAACTGCCAGCCTTGCAGGTTCAGCGGCTCGGCCACGGTGATCGCCTGATACTGGGCGGAGCGGATGCGCTGGAACGCGGCCTCGGACCCGTCACCGGCAGAACCCGCCAGTGGTGCACCGTCGCCCTTGATCCCGGCTGATGCCAGCGAGGGGCCCATGAAATCAAAATACAGGTCGTTGATGGCCAGGGCGTGGGTCCAGTCGGCGCCGTATTTCTGCAACAGGTTCGTGGTCAGCGGGCCCATGCGGGTGGATGTGTCGGCGATCGGCGTGTCGACATATTCCAGCACCTTGCCGCCGCCCGCCTCAATGGTTTCCTTGATCCGGTCGGCCTTGTCGATGGCGATCTGATAGGTCGAGTCGGTGAAGATCACGACGCCCACGTTGTCGCCGCCGTCTTCCAGCGCCCATTTGGCCGCCACCTCGGACACCTGCATCGCGTCGGTCGAGACGTTGGCAAAGATGCCGCCCGGCGCGTCACAGCCGATCTTCGGCCCCGAGTGCCAGGACACGATCGGAATGCCCGCCGCTGTCACACCTTCCAGCGCCGCCTGTTGTTCCACGGCGTCAAACCCGTTGACGATGATCCCGTCGGCCTGCAAGGCCAGAGCCTGGCCGATGGCGGCGGTGCGCCCCTGGATCGACCCGGCACCGTCCAGCACGCGCACGCCCCAGCCGATGGCCTTGGCCGCCTCTTCAACCCCGTTTGTCACGCCCAGAATCCCGCCATTCTTCAGGTCTGCGGCCAGCACCACGATGGATTTCCCCTCGGCGGCCTTGGGGCCGCTTGTCGGGCCGTCGAACGGTGTTTCGGCCAGAGCTGCCCCCGCAAGGATCGTGGTTGCCATCAAAGTGTTCAGAAATGTCCGTTTCAGCATGGTATTCCTCCCATTATGCCGTTCAGGTTTTCGCCTTGCGCTTGTCCGCGCCTTTGCGACGTTGTGCGTAACCGGCGATGCCGATCGCGATCAGAAGGGTGACACCGTTGAACAACGGTTCGACCCAGAAAGAGCCGCCGAATTGCTGGATGCCCGATATGCCGACGGCCAGGATCACCACGCCGATGATCGTGCCCCAGACGTTGACCCGCCCTGGCTTGATCGTGGTTGACCCGAGGAAGGCCCCAACCAGCGCGGGCAACAGAAACTCCAGTCCGACGCTGGCCTGGCCGATGCGCAGCTTGGATGCCAGAATCACCCCGGCCAGCGCGGTCAGGAACCCCGATGTCATGAAGGCGCCGATCACGAATTTTCGCGTCGGAATGCCGTTCAACTGTGCCGCCTTCTGATTGGCGCCAATGGCATACAAATACCGACCGACCGGCGTGTATTCGAGGACGATCCACAGCAGGAGAGAGATCGCCAGAAGGTAGAACCCGGTGATCGGCAGGCCAAAGACAAAGGTGCCGTTGATCGCCAGAAACCCGTCGGGCAGAACACCCACCATCTGCCGCCCGCCGGTGTGCCATAGGGCCAGCGCATACAGCACCGTGCCGGTGCCCAGCGTGGCGATGAAGCTGTCGATGCGCGCCACCTCGACCAGCAGCCCGTTCAGGAACCCCGACAGCAACCCCAGCGCCAGAACGATCGCCACCGCCACCGGCCAGGGCAGGCCCAGCATCGTCTGCAACGAAATCGCCAGGATGTGCCACAAGACAATGCCATAGCCGACCGTCAGGTCGATCCGCCCCGCCGCCATCGGGATCATCGCCCCCAGAGACAGCAGTGCGATGATCGCCTTGTCTGAAATGATCGATCGGATGTTCAGCAATGTCGGAAAGGTGCGCGGCAGCAGCACCGAGAACAGTATGATCAGTACCAGTGTCAGAATCACCAGACCATAGACCGGCAGCAGTCGCAGAACGCGCGTGCGCAGCGGCGCGCCGGCCAGATCGGCGCGTGTGGGTTCCAGTGCGGTGGATTCAATCGATGGCATACGCGGCGTCCCTGTGTCCGGTCACGCCGCCCGCAGAGGCGGCCTGGATAAGATTTTCCGTGGTCAGTTCAGCGCCGGTCAACTGCCCGGCAATCGTGCCCTGGCTGAACACGACGGCGCGGTGGCAGATCGCGGCGACCTCTTCGAAATCGGTCGAGATCACGATGATTCCGACGCCTTCGGCCAAGGCACGGTTCAGCAGGGCATAGATCTCTGCCTTGGCACCCACATCGACGCCGGCGGTCGGGTCTTCACAGATCAGCAGGCGGCGTTTCGTGGCCAGCCACCGGGCAATCACCACCTTTTGCTGGTTGCCCCCCGACAGCGCCTCGATCGCCAGGCTCTGGTCATTGGGCGACAGCGCCACCTCGTCGCCGATCCGGGCGGCCTGTGCCGCCTCGCGCCACGGTGTCAGGAACGACAACAACGACCGCCCCACGGCATGGGGGTTGAGAAAGGTGTTTTCCCGCAGGGTCAGCGACAGCGCCACGGATTCTTCGGTGCGGTCGCGCGCCACCATCCCGATACCCGCCGCCATGGCGGTTTGCGGTGTTGACAGGTCGGGTTGCGTGCCGAACAGCGTCACGCTGCCCTCAAAGGGTTCGGCCCCGAACAACCCGCGCGACACCGCCTCGTGCCCGGCGCCCCGCAAACCGACCAGGCCCAGAATTTCGCCTTCGTGCAGGTCCAGATCAATCGGGCCGGCCGGCCCGGCCACCATATTTCGCAGGCTGAGAATCGGCGCACCGTGCCGCGTCTGGGGTTTCATCACCTGACGGGTCTTGCGGCCGACGATCATGTAAACCAGTTCTTCGGGGGTGGTGTGCTCAATGGCGCGCAGGCCCACCATTTCGCCGTCGCGCATCACTGCAACGCGGTCGGCGATGCGGAATATCTCGTCCAGCCGGTGCGAGACATAGATCATTCCCACCCCTTGCGCCTTGAGCGGGCGCAGCGCCTGAAACAGGCGTTCCACCTCGTCGGCGGGCAGCGATGCGGTGGGTTCGTCCAGCACCAGAAAATCACATTCCACCGCCAGCGCACGGGCGATGGCGACCAGCGATTTCTCGGTGCGCGACAAATCCTGCACCCGCGTCGTCGGATCAAAATCGCAGCCCACCTTGGCCAGCGCCTGGGCGGCAAACCGTTCGACAGCGCCCCAGCCGATCAGTCCGCCCTTGCGGGCATAGCCGAGGGCCAGCGCAATGTTTTCGGCCACGGTCATCCATTCGATCATCCCCAGATCCTGGTGGATGAAGGCGACCGACTGGCGCTGCCCGAACCCACCAGGGCGGTGTTCGTAAGGCTTGCCGTCGATCAGCACCCGGCCTTCATCGGCCCGGTGAATTCCCCCGAGGATCTTGATCAGCGTGGATTTTCCGGCGCCGTTCTCGCCCAGCAGCGCGACAATCTCGCCCCGCTCGATGTTCAGCGACACGTCGCGCAGCGCATATGTGCCGCCGAAATGTTTCTGGATGCCATCAAAGAACAGATTGTTGTGCGATGTGACTGGCACCCGTCCCCCCGGTTTTGCGGGCACCCATGTTCTGCGACATGGATTGAGTTACCCGTAACATTCGCGTAGCATTTGCCACGAACACGACGCGTGTCAATGGAAAAGTTACGGGTAACGTAGATGATCGCAAACAGTCCGATCCGATGACCGGCAACCGGATCAGCCTGGCCGAGGTGGCCCGCGCCGCCGGGGTGTCAAAGATGACGGCCAGCCGCGTGTTGCGCGACGAGGGCGGATTTTCAGCGGCCACGCGCGACCGGGTGATGGCCGAAGTTCAGCGTTTGGGCTATCTGCCCAACCGGCTGGCGACGGTGTTCGCGGGCGACAAGAAATCGACATTTGTCGGTGTCAGCATCCCCGAGCTTGGCAATGAGGTGTTCGCCCAGGTTCTGGACGGAATCAACCGCAAGCTGGGCGCCTTCGGTCACCAGACCGTTCTGGGCATGACTGAACACGCGCTGGAACACGAGGAAAGCTGGATCGAGACGGTGCTGTCGTGGCAACCTGCGGGGCTGATCATCACCGGCCGGTCACACAGCCAGCGGGCGATCCAGATCATCGGCAACGCGGGGATTCCTGTTGTCGAGATCTGGGATTTCAATACCAGCCCGCTGGATATGTGCGTCGGGCTGAACCACTTTGACAGCGGCTATACGATGGGGCGGTATCTGGCAGGCTGCGGATACCGCCGGTTCGGCTATGTCGGCACCTCGCACGATACGGCCAATGCGGCCAGCGCACGGGTCGCGGGGTTTGCCAAGGCAATCGCAGACGCCTCGGGTGTTTTGCGCAAACAGCTTTTGCTGAAGGACGTGCCCAGCTTTTACACCGGTTTCTATGGCACCGAGCAGCTGTTGGCGGCGCAGGATGAGATCGACGTGATCTTCTTCCAGAATGACAATATGGCCGTTGGCGGATACGAATATTGCAAACGCAAGGGGCTGAACGTGCCAGACGACATCGGCATCGCCGGATGGGGCGATCTGCCCATTGCGGCGATCCAATCCTATCGGCTGACCTCGATCGCCGTGCCGCATCTGAAGATCGGACAGTTGGCGGCCGAGATGGTGCTGGCCCAGATCAATGATGAACCGGTCCGCGCCACCCATGACGTGGGGTTCAAGCTGATTCCGGGCACCACAGTGCGGCGTCCCACGGCGGGGTGATTGCGGCCCTCGGGGCGGTTTGCATTGCAGCGGATCGGTCTGCCGGGCGTAGTGGCGAATATCACATCCGCCGCGCTTGTTGCGCACCGCGGGTCACGTCCGCCCCGCAATACACCCCGCGCCAGCTTGTCCAGTTCCGCCGGGGCGGGTTTTCGTCTGCCGGAACAGGACGGGCGTCAATGGCCCGGACGGGACGTTTGCGCGCTTGTATCTTCCGAAACGGCGGTCTCGGCATCGGCGGGCAGGATTTCCGCATCTTCCGGCTCTTGACGCACAGGCGCCCCGTCAGAGGCCGGCTCCATCGTTGCTGTTGTCATCGGGTGCGGCTCTGCGTCTGACGCGGGATCAGGCTCTGACGCTGAACCGGGCTCGGGGTGTTGGGCAATCTGCCCCACGATCAACGGCAGCATTTCGGTGCCAGCAGGCATTGCCACCTCGCCCGATCTGGGAACGGTCCAGGACAGGCTGTCGAAGGCGCCGCATTCGTCACAGACCGGCATCCAGCCGCTGTGTATGGTGTGGCACTTGTCACACACCCATTGTGGGCCGCGTGACACGCTGAGCGCACGGGTCAGCCAGCCGCGCACGATGGCGTCGTCGGCGCCTTCACCGCGTTCGATCGCGGCCATGATCGTGACCGAACGCGCCGTGGGGTCCGAGGTGGCCAGATCACCCAAGGCGCGGCGCGCAGCGGGAAAATCTTCGGCGGCGATGTTCAGTTCGGCCAGCAGCATCCGGGTTTCGGGGTGCTCCGGCTTGATCCGGGTCAGCACAGAAAACCGCTTGATCCGCTGTGCCGGCGTCTCATCAGGCTCGATCTCGGCAAAGGCGGCGGCCAGATCTGGGTGGGGCTGGGCCTCCCACGCCTTGCGCAGAACGCGGGTGGCGTATTTCTGTTGGTTGTTCTGGATATAGCCGCGCGCCGCCATGGCCGCAGCGGGGATCAGATCGGGCGACAGGCGATTCGCCTCGATGGCGGCCTCGCGCGCTTCGATTGTGCTGCCGTCATGCAGAATTTCGCGCGCTTCGGACAGGGCCAGCACGGCGTCGCGCCGTTTGTGTACATCTCTGGGCAGGGTTCCAAATTTCAACTTGGCCCCCAAAGTCTTGCGCGCCCCGGACCAGTCGTGGTCGCCCGCCTGAAGCTGCAACAGGATGTCCTGGGTTTCGGCATGTTTCGGCTTCAGCGAAAACGCCTTTTCCGCCAGTTTCAGGGCCGTTGCCGTGTCGCCTGATGCCAGCTTTTGTTTCATCAATCCGCGTACACCGACAAACCGGGTGCGGTCATCGACCAACAGCGCCTTGTAAACTTCTTCGGCCTTGCGTTTGTCCCCCACCATTTCTGCGGCTTGTGCCGCAATCAGGTTGGTCAGTTCGGGACGGTGCAGATATTTTTCTGCCTTGGCGGCCTTGGCCATGGCCAGCTTGCCCTCGCCCGAGGCCAGCGCCATCATGCCATCGGCCATGGCATCAAACCCCTTGCGTTCGCGATTGCGGTCGAAATACCGTGAAATTGCGGTTTCATCGCCGTTCAGGAACCGGATCAGCGCAACGATGAAACTGACCAGTTTCAGCACGATCCACAGCCCCAGCAGCAAAAGTGCGGCCACCACGGCCAGTTGCAGTGGCCCAAGGGTGAATTCGACATTGGCAATCGACACCAAGACGCCGCCGCCGGTTTCCATCAACTGTGTTGCGCCCAACGCAAGGCCGGCGATGACACAGATGAACAGGACGATTTTCAGAAGTGACCAAATCATCAGGATCGTCCTTATTTGCTGTTCGTTGCGGCGTTCAGATCGGCCAGGGCGCTGACGGCGGCGAGGCGTGCCTCGGCCCGCGCCGCCCAATTCGCCATGGCCGCCTGACCCGACGCGGGCAGCGCCGCCAGTTCGGTCAGCGCCTGTTCGATATCTTCGGTTTTCAAGGCGGCCTCGGCGCGGGACAGAACGGCGTCGGGATCGTCACCGTCGCGCGCGTCCAGCGACCGGGCACCGGTTTGCGCCCGCAGGAAGGCGCCGAACCGGTCCACAACCCCGCCCCCCGAGGTTTCGCGGATCGACAGGTTCAGCGCGTCGCGGGCGGCAAGCGGAAAGTCGCGTTGCAGCGCAGCCAGCGTCGCCACCCCTTCGGCGGCGTTGTCCTGCAATCCGGCGGGCACGGTAACGCCCCCGGCATTTTGCAATGTCGCGGTGGCATCAACAAACGGCGCGCCATTTTCCAGCGCGGCTGAAATCTGCGCCAAGGCGGCCTGCACTGTGATTCGCCGGGTTTCTTCTGTCGCCGAACTGCGCGCATCGGACGCGGCAGCGGTGGCATCGGACGCCGCAGCGGTGGCGTCGGCAACGGCGGCGCGCTGATCCTCCAGTTCGGCCTGCAACGCGGCCAGGCGGGTTTGCATGGCGACAACAGCCTCGGGCGCGGCACCGACAGGCAGCGCGGCGATTTGCGCCGTCAGATCTTCCAGCCGCAGTTCCACGGCGTCGAGCCGATCCGCCAAAGCCGGATCGGGAACGCCGGGCGCACTTGGTGTGGGCAGGTTGGCGATGGTATCGCGCAAGGTGGCAATGTCGTCTGGCTGCGCGGCCGTGGATGCCAGCGCCGATGCCTGGGCGGCAGCCTCGGCCGCTTCGGCGGCGCGGGCGGTCAGATCTTCGATCTGGCCGGATTGTTCGCTCAGTTGCTGCGCCAACAGCGCGGTCTGATCGTCGCCTCCCCGGTTCAGCAGGTCATATTCCGAAACGGCAAATCCAATTCCACCGGCAATGACCCCGCCAAGAAGCAGCGTGAAAAACCCCGGCCCCCTTGCGATTCGCGGATGCTCAACCGGTTCGGCGGGCACTTCATGCGCCGACTCTGCACCGGTTTCGGGTGTTTCGGGTAAAACGATTTCCGGCATTGCCTCGGGCGAGGTTTCCGGGGTTCCGGCACCCTGGCTCAGGTCTGGCACATCCTGATCTGCCCCGGCCTGCGGCGCGGCAACAGCGTCTGTTGAGTCAGTGTCAGCGTCTTGATCTGGGGTTTTGGGCCCGGTCAAGGGCGGCGTATCACGTTCGGGCGACGTTTCGTCGGGCTCCGGCAGGGCCACGGCATCGTCACCGGCTGCGGCGGTCAGGGGCGCGTCGCCCTGCGGTTCCGTGTCTTCTGGCCGCTGATCGTCGGCCTTGGGCGATGGCGAACGGGGGCTTCTGGGTTTTGACGATCTTGCCACGCGCACTTTACCTTTCGCTGACGGGCCGTCTTGGGCCGATCTTTCCTCATCAATTACCAGCTTAGCTATTCGGTTCCCGGGCAACAAGTGCAGAACCATTGTTCAGATTGCCACCCCGCACCAGCACCGCGTCCAGCATCTGCGCCGCGTCGGGGTGGGCGACAACCTGCATCGCGCCTCCGCCGGTCCAGGCGGCGGCGGCGGCCGTGCTGATCGCGATCGGCCACAACGGCGCTGTGACGGGGGCCAACGCATCGGCCAGAATTCGGGCCGAGCGCGGCGAAAACAGCGGCACGATCACCGGCGCTGTGCCGCGCAGACAGCGGCGGGCCGCCGCGCTCAGGGGGTGCGGCGTCTGGTCATAGACCACGGCCTCATCCGCCCGCCGACCGGCGGTGCGCAACCGCGCCACCAGATCGCCGGTGCTGTGGGCGCCGCGCAGGTGCAGCACCGGGCCGGTGTCGGCCTGCCCGGCCAACAGCGCCAGCAGCGCAGAAACATCGCCCCCCGCCGAAACACAGGCCAGCCCCGCCGCCTGTGCCGCGCGCGCCGTCTTGTCACCCACAGCCATGGCCGCAAACCCGGCCAGATCGGCCTGCGCGGTTGCATGAAGCACCCCGTTGGCCGAGGTGAAGATCAGCGTCGTGCCGGGGGCAGGGGGGGCCATCAGAGGCCGCCCCACAATCTCCAGCACGGGAGCAACGACGATTTCACCGGCAAAGCCCGCCGCGCGGCACTGGTCGGCGAAACCCTCGGATTGCGCGCGGGGGCGGGTCAACAGCAGGATCGGTTTGTCGTTCATCCGCCCCTCGGGATTGTATGGGTAACCCTGCGGTGATACCTGCGCAAACGCAACCTGACAACCGGAGCGGCCATGCCCCCCCTGACGATCCTCGGCATCGAGAGCAGTTGCGACGACACTGCCGCCGCCGTCGTGCGCCATGCCGCAGGCGCGCCTGAAATCCTGTCGTCGGTGGTGGCGGGGCAAACCGCGCTGCATGCCGATTTCGGGGGTGTGGTGCCGGAAATCGCGGCGCGCGCCCATGCCGAAAAGCTGGATCATTGCGTGGAGCAGGCGTTGACCGAGGCAGGCGTTGCCCTGCGCGATTGCGATGCGGTGGCGGTGACGGCGGGGCCGGGGCTGATCGGTGGGGTGTTGTCGGGGGTGATGTGCGCCAAGGGGCTGTGTGCCGGGGCCGGTCTGCCGCTGATCGGGGTGAACCATCTGGCGGGGCACGCTCTGACCCCGCGGCTGACCGGCACCTGTGCCTTTCCCTACTTGATGCTGTTGGTGTCGGGCGGGCATTGCCAGTTTCTGCTGGTGCGCGGCGCCGACGATTTCACCCGCCTCGGCGGCACGATCGACGACGCCCCCGGCGAGGCGTTCGATAAAACGGCCAAGCTGTTGGCCCTGCCCCAGCCGGGCGGCCCCGCCGTGCAACGGGCCGCCGAGACGGGCGATGCCACCCGCTTTGCCTTTCCCCGGCCGCTGCTGGATCGCGCCGATATGGACATGTCGTTTTCCGGGCTGAAAACCGCCCTGTTGCGCGCCCGCGATGGGGTTATGACGTCCGAGGGGCTGTTCACCCGCGACCGCGCCGATCTGTGCGCGTCGTTTCAGGCGGCGGTATGCGATGTTCTGGTCGCGAAATCGCGCCGCGCCATTGCGGCCTATCTGGCGCTGTCGCCCGCAATGCCGGTGTTTGCCGTGGCGGGTGGTGTGGCCGCGAACACCGCGATCCGCGCCGGGTTGCAACATCTGTGCGCGCAAACCGGGGTGCGGTTTCTGGCTCCGCCCTTGGACCTGTGCACCGACAATGCCGCGATGATCGCCTGGGCCGGGATCGAGAAGTTTCGCCTGGGTCTGTTCGACGACATGACGCTGGGCGCGCGCCCCCGCTGGCCGCTGGACAGGACGGCCCGGCCGATGCTGGGCAGTGGCAAGAAGGGCGCCAAAGCGTGACCCCTTGCAGTCGCCGCGCCGCCGCATAGACTGGCCCAAACAGAAATAGACTGGTCCAAACAGAAA
>Ga0100398_1000131_pt1 | contig 69902 bp, 69 predicted proteins | sample CryGeymeta201522_FD_81568 | JGI IMG/M metagenome (GOLD analysis project Ga0100398, IMG submission 81568) | Groundwater microbial communities from Crystal Geyser aquifers in Utah, USA - Crystal Geyser metaG 2015-22 | ecosystem: Environmental > Aquatic > Deep subsurface > Groundwater | place: USA...
ACCAGGCCAAGGGCAGCAACCGGACCAAATCGTCGGTGCGGGTCCGCGTCGAGCATATTTTCGGCGCGCAGGTGGGCGGCATGGGCGGCACGCCGGTGCGCAGGATCGGCATGGTGCGGGCCCGCGCGAAGATCGGGATGAAAAATCTTGCCTACAACATGCGCAGCCTCGTTCAGTTGCGCCGCATGAACCCGTGCGCGGCATGAACACCAGGCAACCCAGCGAGCAAATCAGACCGCAAGGCCGGCGAACCGGCGTGAAAGGCGTCGCGCCGTGACCGTCCCGGGGAGGAGCCGCAGGGAGGAAGAAAGCTGCCCTCCAACACCGGCCAAGGGGAATAGACCATTGCACTGCCAAGCACCCGCCCCTAGCGTCAGCACATGACCCCTGACAGACCCCTTCTCGGCATTGTTCTGATGATCGGCTTTACCGCCACCGCACCGGTGATGGACGCATTCGCAAAACTCGCCGCCCCTGCCATCGGGGTCGGTCAGATTGTTGCCTTCCGGTTTGGCGTTCAGGCGCTTGTGCTTTTGCCCTTTGCGCTGTTGCTGGCACAACTGGCCCGTCCCGACCTGAGGGATCTGGGGCTGCATTTTGTGCGCGCCGGGTTGATCCTTTTGGCGACAGTGGCGTTTTTCAGCGCCTTGCGGGTAATGCCGCTGGCCGATGCCATTGCGATCTTTTTCGTCGAACCCTTCATACTTACCCTGCTCGGCGCATTGTTTCTGGGCGAGGCTATCGGTTGGCGCAGAATCGTCGCCTGCGCGGTTGGGTTTGCCGGGGCGCTTCTGATCATACGGCCCAGTCTTGCGGTGTTCGGTTCCGCTGCGCTGTTCCCTCTTGTCACTGCTTTATGTTTCGCATTCTACATGGTTCTGACCCGCAGCATCGCACACCGCATTCCGCCTGTCGCGCTGCAATTCTGGACCGCGCTTGTGGCAACCGCGCTGATTCTGCCGACCCTGTTCTTGTCGCGCGGCAGTGGCTTTGCACCGCTGGAGATGAGCCAGCCGCAGGGTGTGATCTGGGTCTGGTTGCTGGGGGTGGGAATTGTCGCTTCGGTTTCGCATCTGTTGATCAGCTTCGCGCTGAAGTTTGCGCCGGCCGCAACCATTGCACCGCTGCAATACCTGGAGATCGTCGCCGCCACGGTTCTCGGTTTGCTGGTCTTTGATGACCTGCCCGACCGGCAGACCTTTGTCGGCATCGCTTTGATTGTCGCCTCTGGGCTTTATGTCTTCCTGCGCGAGCGCAGGATCGGGCGCGCTCCCCTGCCCGCCGCACCGCCACCGGCATGACCATTTTGTTGCACAGCGCTGACCGGCCGTTGCTGGGTATCGGTCTGATGCTGGGGTTTTGTATTCTGGCCCCAATGGGCGATGCCACGGCGAAGCTGTTGGCCGACACGATGCCCGTGGCGCAACTTGTGGTGGTCCGCTTTGCCCTTCAGGCCCTGCTGCTGGCGCCACTGGTGGCGCGCGCTCCGGCCAACCTGCGGCTGGGGCGGCGGGTGCTGGGCCTGACCGCCCTGCGCACCGTCCTGCATATCGTCGGGATCGGCGCGATGTTTCTGGCCCTCGTTCACCTGCCCATCGCCGAGGCCGTGGCCATTGCCTTTGTGATGCCGTTCATCCTGCTGATCCTTGGGCATCTCGTGCTGGGCGAAGATGTGGGGCCGCGCCGCATGGCGGCCTGCACCGTCGGGTTTGCCGGCACGCTCATGGTGGTGCAGCCCAGTTTTGCCGCCTTTGGTGCGCCCGCGCTTTTGCCGCTTCTGGTGGCGGTTGTGTTCGCGCTTTTCATGCTGGTCACCCGCAGCGTAGCCAAGGAAGTTGACGCCGTTACCTTGCAATTCACCAGCGGGATGATGGCCAGCGTTCTGCTGGTTCCGGCACTTTGGCTGTTCAACGGCACGGGTCTGGCGCATCTCGATCCAGTGCAGCCGCAGGGGTGGGACTGGCCGCTGCTGGTACTGCTCGGGGTGTTGGGCACGCTGGCGCATCTATTGATGACGTGGTCGCTGCGCTTTGCGCCTTCGGTAACTCTTGCGCCGATGCAATACCTTGAAATTCCGGTGGCCACGCTGATTGGCTGGGCGGTGTTCGGCGATCTGCCCAACGGTCTGGCGGCCTTTGGCATCTTTGTGACACTGGCGGCGGGGCTGTACATCATCGCCCGCGAACGAGTGCTGAGCGCAACGCCGCCAGAAGTGCACCCAAGGCCCGGCGCGGCAGGATAAGCAGCATCCCCGACCCGTCAAAAGCAAGGTGTACAGACCCCGCCGTCACCCGGTTCGACGTGCCCGCCCGCCCGCCCGGTGCAAAAGTCAGCCCGGCGATGGGCCAGTCCAGCCCCTTCGACACACCCGTGACCTGCGCCATGGGAAACAGCGAACAGCGCATCCCCGCCTCAAGCCGCAGCGTCATCGCGCCGGGCACATGCACGATCACGTCGTACGCCCCGATCAGCACAATAGGCGCCCCCCGATGCGCCACCATCGCGCCCAGCGTCGCCAGCTCATGATCGACCCGCCCGCCCAGAAACCCCAGCCCGAGGATCAGCGGCACGTCAAGACGGGCCAGGCATTTCTGAAAATCGGTGGTATCCTGCGAGGGGTCATGGATCACCCGCGCGCCGATTCGGGCGCGCGTGGCTGGGGTAATCGAATCAAGATCGCCAATCACCCAATCGGGCAGCCGGTTTGCCGCAATCGCGCGATCCGCGCCGCCGTCGGCTGCAACCAAAACCGGTGCATGCGCCAAAGCTTCGTCGAGATCTGCTGTTGCAACAGGGCCGCCGCCCACCAGGGTTGCAGCTTTGGCGTTGAAAATTATAGTCTCGACCATGATGTCATTAATCCTATTTTTAGCACAATCACCACATTTTGGCCGTGAAAAGATACCGGTAAAATCTTAATTTCGATCTGATTTGCGAACAGATAAGTGGTAAACACACCCTTGCTGGATCGGGGGAGAAAGCGAGTAACCGATGGTTGGGTCGAGCAAGATTCTGACTGTTTCATACGGCACGTTCTCGTGCACGCTGGAAGGGTTCGACCAACCTTTCGAGACGATGAAATCCATCGCGGAATACTTCCGCGATCTGGCTGCCGATGACCGTTACTTCGGCGCCGAACCGCCACAGCCGGACATGCAGATGTTGCACCAGATCGCCGAGCGTGAGGTCAAGCGCAGGGTCGAGACAACCGTTCAGAAGAACGGGATCATGTTGCGGCAGACCACCGATGCACTTGCCGGTAGCAATCCTGCGGTGGCGGCACCCCGTGAGCGCAGTGACGATGATCGCCGCCCCTCGGCGCCCCGGTCTGATCCGGCCGACAATACCCCCTTCGAGGTCGACATCGACGGTGACAGTGTTGCGGCGAAATTGTCGCGCATCCGCGCCGTTGTCGCCCGCGCCCGCGCCAACCGCAGCGCAGACATCGCCTTTGTCGAAGATGAGCCCATCGAGGCCTATCTCAACCAGGCACCGGCGGTTCCCGAAGATGCGGACCAACAATCGCCTGAGCCTGTTGATGATTTCGCAACAGAATCCGCTGCAACCGATGATTCTGAACCGCCGGTCAGCCTCGCGTCGCTGATCGCCGCAACAGACATTGCAGAGATCAGCGACAGCACTGAGGCTGAACAAGCCGCCGAGGCCGCACAAGCAGCAGAGCAAGCCGCCGAAGCCGCGCAAGAGGCCGAGCAAGCTACCGAAGCCGCCCGCGCCGCACAAGCGGCCGAGCAAGCCGCCGAAGCCGCCCGCGCCGCACAAGCGGCCGAGCAAGAGGCCGAGCAAGCCGCCGAGGCCGCCCGCGCCGCGCAAGAGGCCGAGCAAGCCGCCGAAGCCGACCGCGCCGCGCAAGCGGCCGAGCAAGCCGCCGAGGCCGCCCGCGCCGCGCAAGCGGTCGCATCGGTGGCACAACACCCGATCGCACGTGTCATCAAGCTGAAGCGGATCGAGTTTGAAGCGGCACTTGCCGCAGGTGAGATCGAGGAGGTCGAGGACGACGATTTTACTGAAAACGATGACTTGGTCGCCGAAATCGAGATGGACGACGACGAAGATGTTGCAATTGCCGATATGGCCGAAGATGACAGCACAGGTACGCTCGCTGCCGTTCTCGCCAAAACCGACGACGACGGCGCAGATTCGGTAAATGTGTTTTCTGATGACGGTGGCGATTCCCCGGAAGGCGCGGGGGCAGACGATTCGCTGACCGAAGGCATTCGCGAATTGATTGGCCAAACCAGCCTGGATCAGGACGCCGCCGCCGATCTTGCCGCTGAACTGGCTGCGCTCCAACGTGAGGCCACCGAGGCTGAAATCGCGCGCGGCAGGTCACAGGATGCAGACCTTGGCGACGACACCGGATTCGAATCCGAAGTGGCCCGGCAAAGCCATGCCGAACCCACCGAGGATTCTGATGAACGGGCCTTGAACCGGCTCCTCGAAGAAACCAATACCAAGCTGAGCGAAACCGAAGGGTCGCGCCGTCGCTCAGCGATTGCGCACCTGAAGGCGGCCGTTGCGGCCACCAGGGCCGACCGGCTGCTGAAGGGCAACCGTACGGAGCCTGACGAAGACGAAAGTCTTAACCGTTATCGTGACGATCTGGCGCAGGTCGTCCGCCCGCGCAGGCCCGTGTCAGGGGTTCCCAACCCGGGCGAACCCGCCCCGCGCGAACGCCCGGCCGATCGGCTGGCGGCGCGCCCCGCGCCTCTGGTGCTTGTCTCGGCCCAGCGGGTTGATCAGCCCGTTGATGGCGCAGCCCGCATTGCCCCTGTGCGTCCGCGCCGGGTGTCGGTCGGCCAATCCACCACGACGGCAGAGGTGGAACAGGGCTCCGGTGCGATCAAGGGCAAGCCGATCAGCTTCTCCGACTATGCCCATGCCCGAGGTGCCTCTGAATTGACCGATGTTCTGGAAGCGGCAATCGCCTATGCCGCCGAAATCGAAGGCCAGGCCGAACTGTCGCGCCCGCAAATCCTGCGCAAGGCGGCCGCGTTGCGCCCCGATCTGGCAACAAGCCGGGAAAAGGGATTGCAAAGCTTTGGCCAGTTGCTGCGCTCGGGGCGGATCCGCAAAGTGGGGCTGGGGCAATTCGCCCTGAACGAAGCCCATGCGTCGCGGCAGAATCGCGCCTGATTCCATCGAAGGAAACACAGTGAGATAAAAGGCGGCCTGCTCAGGGCCGCCTTCACGCGTCAGGACACTGTCGTCAATCGCCATTCTGCGCGTCAGGATCGGCCTGACCGATGCCCTTGAACACCGCCTTGAACGGCAACGCCCAGACCACCCCCAAAGCGACGTAAATCGCAAGTTCCAGCAGGATCGACGGGCGATCCAGCAATGTCACCACCCAGCTTGCCGTCAGAACGTAGGCTGGCAACCCGACCAGCAGGATCAACAGCGACCACCGCCGCCGCGCCTTGTAACTCAGTGCCATCGCGCGTCCTTCAATCTGCGAACGGATCGGTCACCAGGATCGTGTCCTCCCGCTCGGGTGAGGTGGAAAGTAGGGCAACCGGGCAACCGATCAACTCTTCCACCCGGCGGACGTATTTGATCGCCTCGGCAGGCAGGTCGGCCCAGCTGCGCGCGCCCTCGGTCGATTCGGACCAGCCGGGCAAGTCTTCGTACACCGGAACACAACGCGCCTGCTGGTCGGCGGCGGTGGGCAGATAATCGAGCGACGCGCCGTCCAGCGTATAGCCGACACAGATCTTCAACGTCTCGAATCCGTCCAGCACATCCAGTTTCGTCAGGGCAATGCCGTTCACCCCCGAGGTGATGCAGGTCTGGCGTACAAGCACCGCATCAAACCAGCCACAGCGCCGCTTGCGCCCGGTGACAGTACCAAATTCATGGCCCCGCTCGCCCAGCCGCTGGCCCACATCGTCGTGCAGCTCAGCCGGAAACGGCCCTTCGCCGACGCGGGTGGTATAGGCCTTGACGATGCCCAGCACGAAATCAATTGCCCCCGGCCCGGTGCCGGTGCCGGTGGCCGCCTGCCCGGCAATCACGTTGGACGAGGTGACAAAAGGATAGGTGCCGAAATCAATGTCCAACAACGCGCCTTGCGCCCCTTCGAACAAAATGCGCTTGCCCGCCCGGCGCTGTTCATTCAGCACCTTCCACACCGGCGCGGCATATTCCAGAACGGATGGCGCAATTTTCCGCAGCGCGGCCAACAAAGCGGCCCGGTCCACCTCGGGCAGGCCAAGCCCGCGGCGCAGCGCATCGTGATGCACCAACGCCCGGTCCACCCGGTTTTCCAGCGTTGCGGGATCGGCCAGATCGGCCACCCGCACCGACCGGCGGCCCACCTTGTCTTCATAGGCCGGGCCGATGCCACGCCCGGTGGTGCCGATCTTGGCCACCGTTACCGCCGCTTCGCGGGCGCGGTCCAACTCGCCATGGATCGGCAGGATCAGGGGGGTGTTTTCCGCAATCATCAGGTTCTGTGGCGTGATCACCACGCCCTGTTCGCGCAGCTTGGCGATCTCGGCCACCAGATGCCACGGGTCCAGCACCACACCATTGCCGATCACCGACAATTTGCCCCCCCGCACGATGCCCGAAGGCAGCAGCGACAGCTTGAACACCTTGCCGTCGATCACAAGGGTATGGCCGGCATTGTGGCCGCCCTGAAACCTGGCAATCACGTCGGCACGTTCGCTGAGCCAATCCACGATCTTGCCTTTTCCCTCGTCGCCCCATTGGGCGCCGACGACGACGACATTGGCCATAAGGCATCCTTTCCCGATCTGCTGTGCCGGCCCCTTGCGCGCGGCCCGCGCCCGTATACGCCCGCGCCGCCGTCAGGACAAACGGAATCGGGACAGGTGAAATCGCACCCCGCACCGCGCGCGGGGCTTTACACCGGCCCTGACGCTCTGCCATCGGTGGCGTCGAACAAGAGGGGGACTGTGATGGGGTTCGTGCTGCGCTGGGTGTTTGCCTTCGTTCTTTTGGCTGCCACGTTCAATCCGACCCGATGGAACTTTGTCCACTGGGCAATCGCGAACTGGGAAACGCAACTGCCGCTGACCGTGCTGTTGGGCTTGGTTCTGGTCATCGGATACATCGTTTACCTGCGCGCCACGCTGCGCTCGATCGGGGCGATTGGCATGGCTCTGGTGGCGGCTTTGGTGGGGGCGCTGTTCTGGGTGCTGTATGATTACGGCGTGCTGCGGCTGGATGACCCTGACATGAACACATGGCTGGCGCTGTTGGTGATTTCCCTCGTCCTTGGAATCGGCCTCAGTTGGAGCCTGGTGCGGCGCAAGCTGTCGGGTCAGGCTGATGTCGACGACATTGACGAATAGGCCGCCGCCAAGACGTTGATCCCGTGGTCCATGGCTGCCGGATGCGCCGACCCTGCCGCGCGCCGTCAATCCGTTGGGGCGAAAACACCGCAATGGCCGATGTCGCCAGTACGCGGGGCGCATAGGGGGTTGCGGCGAAGGCAATCGCCTTCTAGATACCGCCTGTCGCAAAGCCAAAGGCCGCCGTCATGGAAAACATCGTTCTTGTCGTTCATCTGATCCTGGCGCTGTGCCTGATCGGCGTTGTGTTGCTGCAACGCTCCGAAGGCGGGGGCCTTGGGATGGGCGGCGGCGGCGGCGGCGCTATTTCGTCGCGGGGTGTCGCCACGGCGCTGACCAAAATGACCTGGATCTTCGCAATCTGTTTTATCGGCACGTCAATCGCCCTGACGGTGATCGCGGCACAGAAATCGGCCGGAACCTCAGTCATCGACCGGCTGGGCGTCGAGGCACCGGTCGAACCGGCCGTTCCGGCGCCTTCGGGCAGTGATCTGTTGCCGCCGCCGGTGACGGATGGACCGCTGACGCCGCCGCGCGCCGACTGACCCCCAACAAGGTTTGGGGCGCCCGATTTGCGCCCCTAGATGCTGCGGTCCGGTTGCGGGCGGGCCGCAAATCCTGTAAGGCTTGAACCCCGTGGTGGTGTGTTTCGCGCACCGCATTTCAAAGTGTTTGCGCGTCGTCGCGGCAATGATTCACGGGGGATGCCAGACCATGGCACGATATGTATTCATCACGGGCGGCGTTGTTTCCTCGCTGGGCAAAGGGCTGGCCTCGGCGGCCCTTGGGGCGCTGTTGCAGGCCCGCGGGTTTTCGGTGCGGCTGCGCAAGCTTGACCCCTACCTGAACGTCGATCCCGGCACGATGAGCCCGTTTGAACATGGAGAGGTGTTCGTCACCGACGATGGCGCGGAAACCGATCTCGATCTGGGCCATTACGAACGGTTTACCGGGGTTGCGGCGCGCAACACCGATTCGGTGTCGTCGGGGCGGATATATTCCCGCGTTCTGGAAAAGGAACGCCGCGGCGATTACCTCGGCAAAACCATTCAGGTGATCCCCCACGTTACAAATGAAATCAAGGATTTTCTCAGGATTGGTGCGGATGAGGTGGATTTCATGCTGTGCGAGATCGGCGGCACAGTGGGCGACATAGAGGGCCTGCCGTTCTTTGAGGCGATCCGCCAGTTCGCCCAGGACCGGCCCCGGGGCGAGTGCATCTTCATGCATCTTACACTGCTGCCCTGGCTGGCCGCGTCGGGCGAACTGAAAACCAAGCCGACCCAGCACAGCGTCAAGGAATTGCGCAGCATCGGCATCGCTCCCGATATTCTGGTGTGTCGCAGCGAAAAGCTGATCCCGCAGAAGGAACGCGAAAAGCTGGCGCTGTTTTGCAACGTGCGCCCTGACAGCGTGATCGCCGCCTATGACCTGAAATCGATCTATGAGGCGCCGCTGGCCTATCACCGCGAAGGGCTGGATCAGGCGGTGCTGGATGCCTTCAACATTTCCCCTGCCCCGCGCCCCAACCTGACCCGCTGGGAAGATGTGCATGACCGCATCCTCAACCCCGAGGGCGAGGTGCGTATCGCCATCGTCGGCAAATATACCCAGCTTGAGGATGCCTATAAATCCATCGCCGAGGCGCTGACCCATGGTGGCATGGCCAACCGCGTCAAGGTGCGGATCGAATGGGTGGATGCCGAGCTGTTTGAACGCGGCGATGCTGCCGCCTCGCTGGAGGGGTTTCACGCCATTCTGGTGCCCGGCGGTTTTGGCGAACGCGGCACCGAGGGCAAGATCAAGGCCGCCGAATACGCCCGCACCCGCAAGATCCCGTATCTGGGCATCTGTCTGGGAATGCAGATGGCCGTGATCGAGGCGGCGCGCCATCTGGCCGGCCTGCCCGAGGCAGGATCAGAGGAATTCGATCACGAGGCCGGGAAAAAGCGTTTTACGCCCGTGGTCTATCACCTCAAGGAGTGGGTGCAGGGCAACCACACCGTGGCGCGGCGTCTGGATGACAACAAGGGTGGCACGATGCGTCTGGGTGCCTATACGGCCCATCTGGCCGAAGGATCGAAGGTCGCCCAGATCTATGGCACCACGGTGATAGAAGAGCGCCACCGCCACCGCTATGAGGTGGATCTGACCTATCGCGCCGCGCTTGAGGCGAAGGGGATGAAGTTTTCCGGCATGTCCCCCGATGGCCGCCTGCCCGAGATCATCGAAGTGGAAGACCACCCGTGGTTCATCGGTGTGCAATTCCACCCCGAGCTGAAATCCAAACCCTTCGACCCGCACCCCCTGTTCAAGGATTTCGTTCGGGCGGCGAAAGAGGTGTCGCGGTTGGTCTGATCACGCCAGCATCCCCGTATCGCCGCAGATCGAAATCGCCTGCCCCGAGATTGTCCGCCCGCGGTGCGAGGCAAGAAACAGGATCTGATCCGCGATCTGCTGTGGCGTGACATATTCCTTGAGCGAGGTATAGGAAAACGCCCGCGCCTCGATCTGGGCGAAACTCTTGCCCAGCTGCTGCGCTTTGGCCTCGAGCACACGGCGTTGCCGCGCGCCCGCCACCAGCCCCGGCAGGATGGCGTTGACCCGCACGCCCTGCCCGCCCAGCTCGATCGCCAGGGATTTGGTAAACCCGATCACCCCCCATTTGGCCGCTGAATAGGGCGAGCGCAGGGCAAATCCAACGCGCCCGGCCATCGACGACAGGTTGATCATCGACGCATTTGCGCTGTTGATCAGGGCGGGCACAGCAAGGCGGGCAATGTTGAACTGGCCGGTCAGGCAAACGGCGATGCACCTGTCCCACTCTTCCGGCGCGATGTCCTGCACCGCACCTGTCGGCCCGGCGATGCCCGCATTGTTGACCAGACAGTCCAGCCGGCCCAAAACCCCCAGTGCGTCATCCATGAACCGCGCGACCGAGGCACGATCGGCCACATCACAGATGAAACCGGTGATCGCCGGGTCACTGTCCGCCAATACCGCAAGCGCTGCCGGATCGACATCGCAGACAACGACGCGCGCACCTTCGGCCCCGAAAGCGCGCGCGATTTCCAACCCGATGCCCGCCGCACCCGCCGTCACGATCACACGATGCCCATTCAATCCCAGATCCATCCTTGGCCCCCCTGCCCATTGCTGCTAGCGTCCGGCGAAACATCCCGCCCGGAGATCACAATGGCCAAAGGATACTGGATCGCCAACAACATCGTGCACGATGCTGTTACTTATGACACCTATAAGGCCGCGAACGCGCCGGTATTTGCCAAATGGGGCGCAAGGTTCATCGTGCGCGGGGGCCAGCAGCGTGCGGTAGAGGGCGATCCGTTTCCGCGCACGGTTGTCATCGAATTCGACAGCTATGCCGATGCCATCGCCTGTTACGACAGCCCCGAGTATCAGGCCGCAAAGGCACTGCGCGATCCGGTGTCCGAAGGGCGGGTGGTCATTGTTGAAGGCTATGACGGTTAGATCGCGTGCTGTCCTACCAGCATGGCTATCACGCGGGCAATCTGGCCGACGTGCACAAGCACGCGCTGTTGGCCTGGGTGCTGGACTATCTGACGCAAAAGGACAAACCGCTGTCCTATATCGAAACTCACGCCGGACGCGGGCTGTATGATCTGGCGGCACCCGAGGCGTTGAAAACCGGCGAGGCGGCGGCGGGCATTGCACGCATGGCGCCGCTGTTGCCGCCCGCTCACCCCTATCTGCGGGTGCTGGAACAGATGCGCGCGGCCCATGGCGAAAACGCCTATCCCGGCTCGCCCTTGATTGCCGAACATCTGCTGCGTGACACAGACACGATCCACCTGGCCGAACTGCACCCCGCCGAACATGCCGCACTGTCTTCAGTATCGGGCGGGCGGGTGCACCGGACCGATGGCCTGACCCTGGCGCAATCGCTGTTGCCCCCCACCCCCCGGCGCGGTTTGCTGCTGATCGATCCCAGCTATGAGGTAAAGGACGATTACGCCACCATGGCCAAGGCCCTGCCGCACCTGCACGGAAAGTGGAACGTCGGCATCCTGATGTTGTGGTATCCGCTTCTGCCTGACGGGCGCCACCGACCGATGGCGCGGGCGATCACCGACGCAATCCCCGGCACTCTGCGCCACGAGGTTGGCTTTGCCCCGGCCCGCCCGGGCCACGGGATGCAGGGCAGCGGCATGGTGGTGGTCAACCCACCCTGGGGCATGGCCGCTCAGGCGGCCATGCTCGACCGCCTGTTCAAACGCCTGTAACGCGCCTCAGAAATCCAGGGTGATACGACGGGTCAGGCCAATGCGCAGGCCATACTGGTCACGCTCGCCGCGCTGCACGATCGGGCTGTCGGCGGCGTCATTCGTGAACCTGTCATAGGTCAGTGCGCCTTCAACACCCCAGTCATCATTGATCCGGTATTGCGCGCCCAATTCAATCCCCGCGCTCAGCAAACCGCCTTGGGCATTGAACGCCCCCCCGGCATAGCCTGCTGCCGCCTCGGCCGCGCTGACCCCGAAGTAGGTCTGCGCGTATTTGTCCGAACCGAGAAACAGCCGCGGTCCGGCCGAGAGGGTCAGCCGATCAGAGGCCTGCACTTTGACATCGGCGCCGATTTCACCCACGATGCTTTCGTGGCCAACGATGCCATAGCGCAGGTCGGCGAAAGCGTCGAAATTGCGCGAGGTATAACCGACACCCAGCCCCAGTTCGACACTGGCGTCCACGTCGTTCAAACCGGTCAGTTCAGGATATTTGGCAGTCTCCCGCTTGTCGATATAGCGGAACGAACCGCGCAAACCCAGTCCATATTGCGGATCGTTGGCATCGCTGCTGCCAAAGCTGCGCCCGCCAGGCAGGCGCGCAAAATTCAGGCCAAACCCGAAATCCGGACCGACGCTGTAATCGCCGGAACCGAAATAATCGGGGGTGACGGCGGCACCGCCGCGCAGCGTGAAGATCAGGTCTGGCGTGGCGACGGGCGCGGCCTGATAAACCGGCTCCGCCTCGGTTGGTGCGGCGGTGATGTTGCCTGCCAAAAGGCCGGAGGGTGCTATGAGGGCAACAAGAGCAAGACAGCGGGGCAACAGAGCCATGGGACAGATCCAGATATTCAACAATCGTTAGACTGATATATAGGGCGAACATCCTGCGTTTGAACCGTGCAAAACAGAACATCGTGCCCTATGGTATTTCTGCCATACACGGCCTTTCCCCGGTCGCGCCACCGGACTATATCATTTCCATGTTCGCAGAATTCATCAGACGCCTCATGGCACCAAAACCCACACGCCTGTCGGTCCCCGATGCCCGTCTGGCCCTCGCTGCCCTGTTGGTGCGCATCGCCAGGACGGATGGCGATTACGCCGATGTCGAAATCGCGCGGATCGACAGGGTGTTGATGCGCCACCACGCCCTGTCCCCTTTCGAGGCCGCAGCACTGCGCCGCGAGGCTGAAACGCTTGAATCCGAAGCCCCAGACACGGTGCGCTTTACCCGGGCGATCAAGTATGCCGTGGCCTTTGAGGACCGTGTTGGCGTGATCGAGGCGCTGTGGGAAATCGTGCTGGCCGATGGGGTGCGCGATGTCGATGAGGATGCGCTGTTGCGCCTTGTCGCGCCAATGCTCGGGCTGAACGATCGCGACAGCAACCTGGCCCGCCAGAGGGTCGAAGAACGCCTAGCCTAGCAAGCCCGCGGCAGGCTGCACAAATCAAAGGCAGATGTGCCGCAAACGTGCGCTTACACAACGTCAACTGTCATTTCTTCGTTGCAATCCACGCCGTGAACCGTCCTTATCGCGGGGCATCAGCAACCCATGGCCCCCGCGTGACTGAAACCCCGCCTGTCATCGAAATCCGCGATCTGCACAAAAGCTATGGTGCGCTCGAGGTGCTGAAAGGTGTCGACATGGTGGCGCCGCGCGGTCACGTCGTTTCCTTGATCGGGTCCTCCGGGTCGGGCAAGTCGACGCTGCTGCGCTGTGCCAACCTGCTTGAAGACAGCCAGCAAGGCGAAATCCTGTTCGAAGGCGAACCGATCATCTGGCGCGGCGGCGGCGCACGGCGCCAACCCGCAGACGCCAAACAGGTGACCCGTATCCGCACCAACCTGTCGATGGTGTTCCAGCAGTTCAATCTCTGGGCGCACATGACGATTCTGCAAAATGTCACCGAGGCGCCGATCACCGTTCTGAAACGCGACCGTGCCGAGGTAGTGGAAAAGGCGCGCATGTATCTCGACAAAGTGGGCATTGCAGACAAATGCGATGCCTATCCCGCCATGTTGTCGGGCGGGCAGCAACAGCGCGCCGCGATCGCGCGCGCCCTGTGCATGGAACCGCGCGCCCTGCTGTTTGACGAACCCACCTCGGCGCTTGATCCCGAGCTTGAGCAAGAGGTCGTGCGCGTGATCAAATCTCTGGCCGACGAAGGGCGTACCATGATCCTTGTCACCCACGACATGAAACTGGCCGGCGATGTTTCCGACCACGTGGTGTTTCTGCATCAAGGCCGGATTGAAGAAGAAGGCGCGCCCGATCAGCTTTTCGGTGCGCCGCAATGCCAACGCCTGCAACAATTTCTGAACGCTGGGCAAGCGCTCTGACCGAACAACCGCCACTGGAGATTATAAATGAAAAACCTGATCCTGACGACCGCCGCCCTAGCCCTGTCCGCCGCCATGGCGCTGGCTGAATCGCATGAAACCACAGTGCGCCTCGGCACCGAAGGGGCTTATGCGCCCTACAACTTCATCAACGACTCCGGCGAGGTAGACGGGTTCGAGCGCGAGTTGGGCGATGCGCTGTGCGCGCACGCAGCGTTGACCTGCAAATGGGTAACCAACGATTGGGATTCGATCATCCCCAACCTCGTCTCGGGCAATTATGACGCCATCATCGCGGGAATGTCGATCACCGACGAGCGTAAAGAAGTCGTCGATTTCTCTGAAAACTACACCCCGCCCTCGCCTTCGGCCTATATAGCGCTCAGCGCAGATGCCGATGTCTCGGGCGGTGTCGTCGCGGCGCAGACCGGCACGATCCAGGCCAATCACGTTGTCGACACCGGAGCGACTCTGCTGGAGTTTCCAACCCCTGACGAAACCGTTTCCGCCGTGCGCAACGGCGAGGCCGACGCCGCTATGGCCGACAAGGATTATCTGATCCCCATCGTCGAGGGTGATTCGGATATTGTGTTCGTTGGTGGTGACATACCGCTGGGCGGCGGGATCGGCATGGCGTTCCGCAAATCCGACCCCGAATTGCGGGGAAAATTCACCGCCGCCATCCAGGCGATGAAGACAGACGGCACCCTGAATGCGCTGATCAAGAAATGGCTGGGCGAGGCCAGTCCGACCTTCTGATCCGACACACCGGGGCGGGTTTTCATGGCCCGCCCCGGCTTCTTCTTGCCAAAAATACTCAAATCCAACGCCCACCAAGGGGAACAACCCATCCTTTCCTGCGCCGATCCAAAAACCCTCGAAAGTCTGCACTGGCTTGCCTGTTACCTGACGACAGGCAAGCATATGGCGTTCTATGGTTCGTTCGGAACGGTGCTGCTGCTGCTGGCGGTGACGGCACCGGCTGCTCTCGCCTTTGGGTTTGGCGGGGCGATGGCGGCGCGCAGTGGCTTTGCACCGCTGCGCTGGTGCGGCAAGGGATACACGGCCATCGTGCGCGGCGTGCCCGACATTGCGTTTTTCCTGTTCTTTGTTATTGCGCTGGACCAGGGATTCGAATGGCTGCGCCACAAGGTGAAATGCCCCGACTGGGACATGCCTGTGCGCCAGGGCAGCGATTTCGTTGTTTGCGACGCGGCCAAGATGCCGCTGTCATCCAGCCCGCAATGGGTGCATGAAAGCTATGGCTTTGCGATTGCCGTGCTGACCTTTGCCATCGTTTTCGGGGCCTTCGCGGCCAATGTTTTGTATGGGGCTATGGGCACAGTGCCGCGCGCCCAGATCGAAACAGCCGAGGCTTATGGCCTGTCGCACCGCCAGACATTCTGGCGCATTCTTGTGCCGCAGATGTGGGTGTTTGCCTTGCCGGGGCTTGGCAATCTCTGGATGATCCTGATCAAGGCCACGCCGCTGCTGTTTCTGCTGGGGGTCGAAGACATTGTGTATTGGGCGCGTGAACTGGGCAGCAGCAAGACCGCGGTCTTCGATTTCCCCCACCCCGACTGGCGACTTTATTATTTCCTGACCCTGCTGGTGTTTTACCTTGCCCTGACGCGGGTATCAGAGGTTGTGCTGAGCAGGGTGAACATGCGCCTGTCCCATGGTCAGGCCACCGTGGCGGGCGATGCACAAAGACGCGCGGCATGAGTTGCACACAGACCATAGAGGATTACGCCCTACGTTCGATCGGGATCGGGGAACGGCTTTTGCCGCGCAGCGATTTCACGCTGTGCGAACAAGTGGTTCTGATCGGGTCAGGGCTGATCTGGAACGTCTATTTCGGGCTGCTGGCCCTCGGCTTCGGGTTTATTCTGGCCGTGTCGGTGGCAATGGCCAAGGCAGCGCCGGCTGCCTGGGTGCGCAAACCCGCCGAATGGTTCATCTTCGTGTTCCGCGGTTCGCCGCTGTTCATCCAGTTCTTCCTGTTTTACGAAACCTTCGTACTGCTGCCCAAGATCGGCATCGACCTGAACCTGGGTTTTGCCGAAATCACCATTGAAACCCGCTGGTTGACCCGGGCCTGGGCCGGCGCGCTGATCGTGCTGTTTCTCAACACGTCCGCCTATGCCGGTGAGATCTTTCATGGTGCCCTGCGCAGCATTCCGCGAGGTGACATGGAGGCGGGTGATGCCTATGGGTTTACCGGCTGGCACAAATTCCGCAAGATCACCTTTCCCACGATGCTGCGCCTGGCCTGGCCCGCCTACACGAACGAGGCGATATTCCTGTTCCACGCGACAACGCTGGTGTATTTTTCCGGTTTTCCTGCATGGCAGCAAAAGGGCGATGCGCTGTACTATGCCAGCTATTTCGCAGACAAGACGTTCAACCCGTTCGTACCCTATCCGATATTGGCGGGCTATTTCATCTTGCTCACTCTGGCTGTGATCCTGATCTTTGGCCTTGTAAACGCCCGGCTGAACCGGCATCTCCCGCAGGACAGGCGGCAGAAGTTGCGCGTCCGTCCGCAGGTGATCAGATGAATTTGGAAGACCATCCCGAAATCCGCACCATTCGTGTTGCGGCGTCGGATCTGAACGGCCAGCCCCGGGGCAAGCGGATGCCGGCCCGGCTGGCCCAAAAGGTGGCCGAGGAGGGCACCCGTTTTCCGCTGTCTGTGATGTTTCTCGACATCTGGGGCGAAGACATCGACGACAGCCCCCTGGTGCACCATGCGGGCGATCCCGATGGCGTGCTGTTTCCCACCGAACGCGGGCTTGTGCCGATGCCCTGGCTTGAGGCGCCCACTGCCCTTTTGCCACTGTGGATGTTCCACGAGGACGGTACGCCGTTTCCCGGTGATCCGCGCCATGCCCTGGCCGGGGTGCAAAACCGCTTTGCCGCGCTCGGGCTGACACCAGTGGTGGCGACCGAGCTTGAATTCTATCTGATTGACGACTCGGGCAAGGATCTGCGTGTGCCCCCCTCGCCCCGCTCGGGCAAGCGGCGACAGGGGGCCGAAATCCTGAGCCTTCGGGCGCTGGATGCCTGGGACAGTTTCTTTACCGATCTTTATGTCGCCTGCGATGCCATGGACATTCCCGCCGAAACCGTGATTTCCGAGGCAGGCAAAGGCCAGTTCGAGGTGAACCTGACCCATGTCGCAGACCCGCTGCGCGCCGCCGACGACGCCTATCTGTTCAAGCTGCTGGTCCGTGGCATGGCGCGCAAACATGGCTTTGCCGCGTCGTTCATGGCCAAACCCTATGCCGAACATTCCGGCAATGGGATGCATGTGCATTTTTCCGTTCTGGATCGGGATGGGCACAACATCTTTGACGACGGTGGCGAAAAGGGCACCGCCGCGCTGCACCACGCCATCGCAGGATGCATGACCGCGATGCCGGCCAGCACCTTGTTGTTTGCCCCCCACGGCAACAGTTACGACCGGTTCGTGCCCGGCGCCCATGCGCCCACCGCCATCGCCTGGGGCTATGAAAACCGCACATCTGCCATCCGTGTGCCCGGCGGAAACCACAAGGCGCGGCGCATCGAACACCGCGTGGCGGGCGGCGACGTGAACCCCTATCTGATGATTGCGGGCATCCTCGGCGCCGCGCTGATCGGTATCGAAGACGGCATTCTTCCACCGCCCCCGATCACCGGCAATGCCTATCTGATGGACCTGCCGCGCATGCCAACCACCTGGGGTGCTGCGATCGACGCGTTCGAGGCCGATCCGCTGATGAAACGCATCCTGCCCGAGGCTCTGATCACCAATTTCGTGATGACCAAGCGGCAGGAACTGCATTACCTGGCCGAGTTGACCGAGGACGAAAAGATCGAGCTGTACCTCGACACGGTGTAACGGCGGCAGCGGCGGATCGGGGCGCTGCCCCGAACCCCGAGGTATTTTGAGCAAGAAAGAAAGCGACGCCTAAAGGCCCAGCCGGTCGCGCAGGCCGTACCACGTCATCGCCAAGGCCAGCAGCGGGGCGCGCCCGGCAGCCCCCCCCGGGAATGGCGCCGTCTTGATCCGCGCCATCGTGTCGAACTGCGACGCGTCACCTGCCACCGCGCGGGCGATCATCTGACCCGCCATGGTGGCCATTGCCACCCCGTGCCCGGAATATCCCGAGGCCGTATAGATGCCGTTCTCACGCGAGAAATGCGGCATCCGGTTCATCGTGATCGCAAGGGTGCCGCCCCAGGCGTGGGTGATCGCCACATCGGCCAGTTGCGGATAGATCGCCAGCATCGGTTTGCGCACCAGCGCCGCAATGTCGGATGGAAAGCGATAGCCATAACTTTCGCCACCGCCGAACAACAGCCGCCGATCCTCGGACAGGCGCCAGTAGTTCACTACGAAACGGTCATCGGCCACCGCAATATCGGTTGGCAGAACCTCGGGCGCGCGCGCGCCCAAGGGTTCGGTTGCGACGATGAAATTGTTGATCGGCATGACCCGTGCTGCCACCTTTGGCGCCAGATCGCCGAGATAGCCGTTGCAGGCCAACACGACATGCCCACAGGTCACAGTGCCCTGATCGGTCGTCACCCGCCCCGGGGCGATGGCGGTGGCGCGGCTGGCCTCGCAGATCGTGACGCCCGCCGCCCCCGCCGCCCGCGCCAACCCAAGGGCAAAGCGCAAGGGGTGCAGGTGCCCCGCCCCCTCATCCAGCACGCCCCCGGCAAAGACGCGCGATCCGGTCAGGGTGGCGATAGTGGCGCTGTCCAGCGGCTGCATTCGGTGATAGCGGTACTTTTCCACAAGGGTTTCGGCCATGCGATGGGCTGCGGCCACGCCGCCACGGCTGCGTGCGCCATAGGCAATTCCAGGGTGCCAGGCGGCGGCAATATCGTGGCGCTGTATCAGGTGATGCACCAGCGCCTTGGCCTCTTGCGCGATGCTCCACAGGGCGTGGGCGTCGCGCGATGCATGGCGTTCAAGCCAAGTTTGATCCTGTCGCTGGCCGCTGCCCACTTGCCCGCCGTTGCGCCCGGACGCGCCAAAACCGACGCGCTGCGCGTCGAGCAGAATCACCGAAAATCCCACCTTGGCCAGATGCAGCGCCGCCGACAAACCGGTATATCCCCCCCCAACGACACAGACATCGGCCCGAGCGTCACCTTGCAGCGGCGCGAAAGGCGGCAGCGGCGCGGTGGTTTCGGCATACCAGCTGGCCGGATAGGCGCCGGGGCGGTCATTGGCGAACAGCAAATCCATTGCGCAGATATGACGCGGCCGCGTGCCCAGGGCAAGCGCCCGGCGTCAGACGTTCAGCAGCAGATGTTCGCGTTCCCAAGGCGAAATGACATGCAGGAATTCATCGTACTCTGTGCGCTTCACGATGGAATAGACCCGCGCGAATTCATGTCCCAGCAGATCGTGGATCTTGGGCGCATCGTCAAACAGGTCTATGGCATCGAACAACCCGCGCGGAATCGCCTCTTCGGCGGCATAGGCATCGCCGGAAAACTCCGAGGTCGGTTCGATCTGTTCCACCAGCCCCAGGTATCCACAGGCGAGCGAGGCGGCAATCCCGAGATAGGGGTTGCAATCCATCCCGGCCAGCCGGTTTTCCACCCGCCGCCCCTGGGGGTCGGAGATCGGCACGCGGATGCCGGTCGTGCGGTTGTCGCGCCCCCATTCAAGGTTGATCGGTGCGGCATGGTCTTTCACATACCGCCGATAGCTGTTCACATAGGGGGCCAAAACGGCGATGACCGAAGGAAGATAGCGCTGCATACCGCCAATGAAATGGCGGAATTCGACGGTTTCGGTGCCATCTGCGGTGGAAAAGATGTTCTGACCCGTCGCCAAGTCCTCGACCGAATGATGGATGTGCATCGCGCTGCCCGGTTCATCCTCGATCGGTTTGGCCATGAAGGTGGCAAAACAATCGTGGCGCAGCGCCGCCTCGCGGATCAGGCGTTTGAAATAGAAAATCTCATCGGCCAGCTTGATCGGATTGCCATGGCGCAGGTTGATTTCAAGCTGCCCGGCGCCGCCCTCTTGCGTGATGCCGTCGATTTCAAACCCTTGTGCCTCGGCAAAATCATAGATGTCGTCAATCACCGGGCCGTATTCGTCAACCGCGCTCATCGAATAGGCCTGGCGCGCGGCGGCGCGCCGCCCGGTGCGGCCCATCATCGGTTCGATCACCTGGGCCGGGTCGATATTGCGCGCGACAAGGTAAAACTCCATCTCGGGGGCGATAACGGGCTTCCAGCCACGCTCGTTATAGGCCCTGATCACCCGCCGCAGCACATTGCGCGGGGCGGTCGGCACCGGCTCGCCGTTCTGCAACGTCGCATCGTGGATCACCTGAAGGGTCCAGTCTGCCGTCCACGGCGCCGCTGTGGCGGTGGAATAATCAGGGGTCAGAATCATGTCGGGTTCGGTGAACCCCTCGGCGCCCGCCGCCTCGGCCCAGCCGCCGGTTATCGTCTGATAGAAGATCGAATTGGGCAGGAAGAACTGCGCCTGTCGCGCGAACTTGCTTGCCGGCATCGCCTTGCCCCGTGCGATTCCCGGAATGTCGGAAATGATGCACTCAACTTCGTCCAGCCTGCGGCCTTCCAGAAACAACCGCGCCGCCTTCGGGATCTGCGAAAACCATTCCGGATCAGACTTCGACATGGGCCGCCGCCTTCAAGACCCCCGCCAGCCGGTCGGCCATGGCGCCATTGCCCAAGGGTTTGTCCAGATCCGCCTCGGCGCGTGCCAGCAATGCCTCGGGCACAAGGCCCCTGCCCCGCGTCTCAATCAGCCCCTTGTGAAATGCGGGGCTGTGTTCGGGATGGGCCTGCACGGTGAAGATGTGATCGCCATAGGCAAGGGCGGCATGGGCGCAGAAATCGTTCCGTGCGACGGTGCGCGCGCCGGGAGGCGGTGCGACGACCTGATCCTGATGCCAAGCGTTCAGGTACATGGTTTGACCTTCGAAATCATAGGCGGTGCGCCCCACCGCCCAGCCGCCGGAAAACTTCTCGACCCGCCCGCCCAGGGCCTGGGCGATGATCTGATGCCCAAAACAGATGCCGACCATCGGCCGTCGCGCGCCATTGACCGCGCGGATGAACTCTTCCAGCGGCGCAATCCACGGGTGTTGCTCATAGGCACCGTGGCGCGATCCGGTGATCAACCAGCCCTCGGCGGCGTCGATCCCCGGCGGCATTTCACCATCGCACACCACCCATGTGGTAAAAGTGAACCCGTGCCCGTCCAGCAGGTCCGCGAACATGGCCGGATAGTCGCCCATCTCAGGTTTCAGGGCGTCGGGCACCAGCCCGGTTTGCAATATGCCGATGTGCATGGATCACCTGTCAGGAATACACCAGCAACGTAATGCCGCCACCGCGCCCTTGCAACGCCCGCCCGGACAGGACACGCGTTTTTCCTTTGCGGCAAAGACGGGTCGCTGTACCCCTGCACAACCACATCGCCCCCGACGCCATTCCCACGATTGAACCTTTCGTGCCCGACGCGTAGCCTTGGGCAAACCTTTCAGGAGCGAATCCATGCGCGACAACGCCCCCAACAGCTGGGAATCCCGGGCTGAAACCTATTCGTTCTATGGCTTCACCGATCTGCCCACGATCCACAAACGCGGCACTGTCGTGCTGACCCACGGCGAAGGCCCCTATGTGATAGACGTGCATGGGCGGCGCTATCTGGATGCCAACGCCGGGCTGTGGAACATGGTGGCCGGGTTCGATCACCCCGAACTGGCCGCCGCCGCCAAGGCACAATACGACCGTTTTCCGGGATACCACGCGTTTTTCGGCCGGATGTCCGACCAGACGGTCATGTTGTCGGAAAAGTTGATCGAGGTATCGCCGTTCGAACGCGGCAAGGTTTTCTATACCAATTCCGGTTCCGAAGCGAACGACACCCTTGTCAAAATGCTGTGGTTTCTCGGCATTTCAGAAGGCCAGCCGCAGCGCCGCAAAATCCTGACACGGATCAACGGCTATCACGGTGTCACCGTCGTGTCGGCCAGCATGACCGGCAAGCCTTACAATGCGGTGTTCGGCCTGCCACTGGACGGTTTTCTGCACCTCGGCTGTCCGCATTACTGGCGCTTCGGCACCGAAGGCGAAAGCGAGGAACAATTCACCGCCCGCCTCGCGCAAGAGCTTGAGGACGTGATTGCGCGCGAAGGTGCCGACACCATCGCCGCCTTCGTAGCCGAACCGGTGATGGGGGCGGGTGGGGTGATTCCCCCTTCCAAGGGCTATTTTCAGGCGATCCAACCAATCCTCAAGAAACACGGCATTCCCCTGATCGCCGACGAGGTAATCACCGGATTCGGGCGCACCGGCGAAATGTGGGGCAGCGTGACCTATGATTTCATGCCCGACGCGATCATTTCGTCCAAAGCCTTGACGGCAGGCTATTTCCCCATGGGCGCAGTGATTCTCGGCCCCGACCTGAGCGACCGCCTGCAAGCAGCGTCGGAAGAGATCGAGGAATTTCCGCACGGCTTTACCGCCTCGGGACACCCCGTGGGCTGTGCCATCGCGCTGAAATCAATCGAGCTGATCGAAACCGGCCTGCTCGACCAGGCCCGCGCGCTGATCCCGCAATTCGAGGCAGGCTTGGCGCATCTGGCGCAGATGGACAACATCGGCGAGGCGCGCGGCAAGGGGTTGATGGGCGCGCTGGAGGCGGTAAAGGACAAGGCCACGAAGACACCCTTTGACGGATCACTGTCGGTGAGCGAGCGTATCGCCAACACCTGCACCGATCACGGGCTGATCTGCCGTCCGCTGGGTCAGGCCATCGTGCTTTGCCCCGCCTTCGTGATGACACCGGCCCAGATGGAAGAAATGTTTGCGCGACTGGAATCCGCACTGAAACAAGTGTTTGCCGAAGTGGCCTGATGCTTGTGGCGGGGTCGCGCCCTGGCCTTTCGGTCCGTGCAGCTGGCCCGGTTGGCAGGTATTTGAAGCAAGAAAGAGCTGGATCTCTCTTTCTTGCTGAAAATACCTGCGCCGCAGGCAAAATGCGCGGCGTGTGAATAGATGTGCTATTTGTTTATCTGGCCCAGTTTCGCCTGAAGATCGGCCAGTTGTGCGCGGATGTCGTCAAGTTCGCTGGCGCTGGCCTTTTCATCCTCGCGTGCAGGACCCGAGGGAGAGATGATGCCACCCGTCATGGCCTTGAAGAACGCCTGCTGCTGGGCGCGCATCGCATCGTAACCCGGCATAGCCGCCATCGGATTTGCAAAGCTTTCCAGCGCCTTGGACTGCCCGTCGCGCAGCATGTCAAAGCTCATCGCCAGAAATTGTGGCACCACCGACTGTGCCTGGGTGGTATAGCTGCGCACGAGATCGGTCAGTACCGCCAGAGGCAGTACCGATTCGCCCTTGGATTCGTGTTCTGCGATGATTTGCAAAAGGTATTGCCGGGTCAGATCATCGCCGGATTTCAAGTCGACGATCTGCACCTCACGGCCGGAACGGATGAAACCGGCAATATCCTCAAGCGTGACATAATCGCTGGTTTCGGTGTTGTAGAGGCGGCGGCTGGCATAGCGCTTTATCAGCAGCGGTTTGGACATATCGGCCAAGGCGGCCTCCCTCATTTTGCGGTGCAGCGCCAGCCTATGGCAGTGCAGCACAAAAAGAAAGGGCGAGCACAAGGCCCGCCCTTCAGCGATCAACGGCAGGGAGGATGCCGTCGATCCACCTTATTTCGTGGTGGTGACTTTTTTCGCGGCAGCGGTCATTTCGTCACCGGCTTTTTTCGCGGCGGCGGTCATGTCCTCGGTCGCGGTCTTGCCGGCGGCCAGCATCAGCTCGACGGTCTCCATTTGAACTTTTTTCGCCACTTCGGCGAAGGCGGCCATCGATTCGCTGGTCATTTCGGCTTGGGCCGAGGCGAAATCAGTCACCGACTTGGAATATTCAGTCGGCTCGGCCTTCATTTTGGAGACATCACCCATTTTCGAGAGGGTTGCCTTGGTCCAGGCGGTCGAGATTTCGGTCGATTTCTCAGCAGCTTCAAGGGCAACCTTGCTCATCTTTTCGCCAAAGGCGGCGTAGGTTTTGAAGCCTTCCTGAAAGGCACCCATGTCCATCGGGAATGCGCCCATCATGTCTTGAAAAGTCTTGGTGTAGTCTTGTGCCTTGGTAACCATCTGGGTTCTCCTGTCATGCGGCGTGCCGCTTTGAATGTCTACCTCCTACTTACATGCTGCACCGCAGCATTTCAAGTTTTTTCTGCATCGCAGCACAAGAATTCTGTCGGTCAGCCGCTTATATCTTTGGTATCGCGGTGACGTATTGCCCGGGTGCGGGCGCCAGAATGGCGCGCCCATCCGCGCCCGGAGCCCGCGCCGTTAACAGCGCACCCGAGCGTTTGCGCAACCACGCCTCCCAGGTCGGCCACCAACTGCCTTCGTGAAAGGTGGCCCCGGCTTTCCAGTCGTCTGGGATCTCTGGCCAGGCGGTGTTGGTATAATGGCCATATTTCTTTTTGCTGGGCGGATTGACGATGCCTGCGATATGCCCCGACTGGGACAGCAGGAATGTTTTTGACCGGCTGCCCATTTGCCGCACCCCGGCATAGGAACTGGGCCAGGCAGCGATGTGATCGGTTTCGCAGGCAATCGCGCAAAGCGGAACCTTGACGTCGGAAATATGCAGGGTTTCGCCCAGCATCGCAAACCCGTCAGTGGCAAAGCGGTTCTGCTGGCACAACCCACGCAAATACTCCATCGCCATGGCCGCGGGCAGGTTGGTTCCGTCACCATTCCAAAACAGCAGGTCAAAGGCCGGCGCCGCCTCGCCCATCATATAACTGCGGATCGCAGGCTGATAGATCAGATCATTGGATCGCAGATAGGTGAAGGTGCGCGCCATATAGAAGGCTTCCAGAACGCCCTTCTTCTGCACCTCGGCTTCGAGACCGTCGATGAAATCGTCGTTCAGGAATACGCCGACCTCGCCCGGATCTGCGAAATCGGTCAGCGTGGTAAAGAAACTGGCGGATTTGACCGAAGCCTCACCGCGCTTTTCCATCAGCGCCAGCGTCAGGGAAAGCGTGGTGCCTGCGATGCAGTAGCCCACCACGTTCACCTTATCCTCGCCGGTGATGTCCTTCACCTCGTTGATCGCGGTCCGATAGCCATGTTCGATATAATCTCCCAAGCCCACGTCGGCATAGGACGCATCAGGGTTCACCCAGCTGATCACGAACAGGGTATACCCCTGTTCGACGATCCAGTTGATCAGGCTGTTTTTCGGTTTCAGATCAAGGATGTAGAACTTGTTGATCCAGGGCGGAAAGATCAGCAGCGGCGTTTTGCGCACCTTGTCCGTCTTCGGCGCGTACTGGATCAACTCGAACATGCGGTTGCGAAACACAACCGACCCTTCGGTCGTGGCGACGTTTTCACCCAGCCGAAACGCCTGTTTGTCGGCCAGCGATACCAAAACCTCGCCCTCGTTCGCCTCGATGTCGCGCACCAGATTTTCCAGCCCGTCCACCAGCGACTGACCCTCGGTTTCAACGGCGCGGGCCAAAGCCTCGGGGTTGGTGCCCAGGAAATTGGTCGGGCTGAACATGTCGACAATCTGTTGCGTGAAATAGGTCACACGTTTGCGCTCGGCCGGGTCCAGCCCTTCCAGCGACGACACGGCCTTGTTCATCGCTTCGGCACTGAACAGATACTGCTGTTTGAGATAGTTGAAATAGGGGTGTGTGTCCCACAGGGGATTTGCAAAGCGTTTGTCGCTGGGCCCGGTGTCGGGCGGCGGGGCCAGTTTGCCACTGGCCAACGTTTGCTGGGCATCAATGTAATGTTTCATGGACTTGGCCCAGAAGCTGACCTGCTGCTCCATGATCTTTGACGGGTTTGCCATCAACTCGGCGACATAGGCGGCGGCGGCCTTCTGGAACAGATCCTGGCTGGGCCCTTGCAGCGGCTTGGGAACCGTGCGTTTGTTTGAGACGGCAGCAATCAGGCGCGCTGACAGCAGTTCGACTTTGGCAAGATTCGCCTCAAGCACCGCCGAAGCAGCGCCTTCGCGCTTATCCTTTCCAGATTCATTTGTTGTCATATGAGCTTTTCCATCCTAGATTGCTGCACAGCAGCATAGTGAACCGCGTAGCCCATCATAACTCTTGTGCCAGATGGGTTCAAAGCGTGATTCATACCGGGGTATTCTCGGAGTTAAGGAGTGTCATGCGGTTTATGGCGACTTACGATCTGATGGAAACGATGCGAAACACCAACCAATGGTTGGGCGCAACGGCATCGGCCCTGGGGTCTTATCCGGCGGTGGGGCTGGTGCCCAACCCGATGTTCAAACTTCTTGCCGCCTGGGGCGACGTGACGGAACGCAGCTTTGCCCGCATGGTCGCCAAGCCCGACTGGGGTATTCCCAGCGTGCTCAGCCTCGATGGCCGCGACATGGTGGTCAGTGTCAAGCGTGAGTTGACAAAGCCGTTCGGCGATCTGATCCGCTTTGACGTGTCGGGGCGCCCGGCACGCACCCGGCGCATCCTGCTGGTGGCGCCGATGTCGGGGCACTATGCCACGCTGTTGCGCTCGACCGTCAATTCGCTGTTGCCCGATGCCGATGTCTGGATCACCGACTGGCACAATGCCCGCGATATTCCGGTTTCGATGGGCAAATTCGATGTCGAGGATTACACGCTGTATCTGGCCGAGTTCATGCGCCATCTCGGCCCTGACACCCATGTGATTGCCGTCTGCCAGCCCGCCCCGCTGGCCTTGGCCGCCACCGCCCTGCTGGCCGAGCGTGAGCCGGATGCGCAACCGGCCAGCCTCACCCTGATCGGTGGCCCGATCGACCCGGACGCCGCCGCGACTGACGTGACCGATTTCGGCCGCCGCATCACCATGGGCCAACTTGAGGAAATAGCGATTCAGCGCGTAGGCTTCAATTATGCGGGCGCGGGTCGGCTCGTCTATCCGGGGATGTTGCAACTGTCATCCTTTGTGTCAATGAACGTCGAAACCCATACACGGGCGTTTTCCGATCAGATCGTCAAGGTGGCCCAGGGCAAGGCCGGCGATCACGACAAGCATAACAAGTTTTACGACGAATATCTTGCAGTGATGGACATGACGGCAGAATTTTATCTCTCCACAGTCGAACGTGTGTTCAAGAACCGCGACATCGCGCGCAACGATTTCGTCGTCGACGGGCACAAGGTGGACATCGGCAAGATAACCAAAGTGGCCGTCAAGATCGTCGAAGGCGAAAAAGACGACATTTCGGCGCCGGGCCAATGTCTTGCCGCGCTTCCGTTGCTGACCGGCCTGCCGGACAGCAAGAAGGCAGCGCACCTTGAACCGGGTGCCGGGCATTACGGCATCTTTGCCGGCAAAAGCTGGCGCAACAATATCCGTCCGCTGGTTTTGTCTTTCATTGACGCCAACACCCAGCGACCGGCCAGCCAGGTCACCGCCGCCGAATAGCGCACACCACCCGACAAAGGCGCCCACGGGGCCCCGCGCCCGGCGCAAGCCGGGTGTGGGGAGCATGACGTGGGGCAACGCCCCTCATTTTGGTTCGTGTTCACCCGAATCTGTGACTTGCGGTTCGCCCATAAGCCAACGGCGCAGTGCCTCGTTTGTTGCGCGGGGGCGTTCGACCATCGGGGCGTGGCCTGCGCGAGGCAAAACAACCAATTCGGCACGAGGCACCAACCCGGCCATAAATTCATGGCGGCGCGGCAAATACAGGCTGTCATGCACACCGCACAGAACCAGCAGCGGAACCCGCAGTTGCCGCAAGGTGCGCTGTTGATCCGGGCGACGTTGTAACGCGGCGGCCTGCCGCAAATACGCATCGGCCCCCTGTTCCATTGCCATCTTCCCCATGAAATCAACGACCAATTCGTGAAATTTTCCAGGTGCAAAACAGGCATCGGGCACCTCAGCCGCCATTGCATCCGCCAACCGGCCGGCTTTGACCCGGGCGATCCGCAGGTCACGCTCGGCGGCGGCGGGCGGGGTTTCGGACAAACAATTGGTCGACATCAGCGCAAGCCGTTTCACCCGGTCAGGTGCCCGGCGCAACATTTCGACCGCCACCATGGCCCCCAAGCCATGACCAGCCAGGGCAAACGATGCGGGCGCGCCCGACAGCGCAATTTCCGCCATATCCTCGATGGCGGATTCTTGCCCGATATGGGCCAAATGCACCGCGTGGGTCTGGGAAAACACTTCGATTTGGGCACCCCAAAGCCGCGCATCCGCCATGAAACCGGGAAGCAGCACCAAAGGTTCATTCACGCGGCAAGCTCCACCAAATATGACATTCACGATTCGTCTGCATCCTAGAACTGGCGCCGTTCCGCTTCAACCTGAGGGCGGTCGATCACGGCGGGGTTTCGCCAGATGCCGCACCGTTCCATTGGAACGCACCATTGGCCGCCAAAGGCGAAAACGGGTTGAAGGCCACCTCCCAAACATGGGCATCCGGGTCTGTGAAAAAGCCATGATGCCCGCCCCAAAACACATCCGATGCAGGTTTCAACACGCGCCCGCCCGCTGGTTCGACCTTGGCCAAAATCGCCGCCACCTCGGGTTTTTCGCGCACGTTATAGCCGAGGGTTATCCCCAAAAATCCGCCGATTTGCGCTGGGTCAAGTCCCAGATCATTCGCCAGGTTTTCGCGGGGATAAAGCCCCAGGGTTTGCCCCAACAAATCAAACACAACCACCCCGTCGGGGCTGTCCACCCGGCACCACCCCAGCGATTCATAAAACCCCGCAGACCGGATTATATCGCGCACCCCAAGGGTGATCAGGCTTATCCGTTGATCCATCATCGCGCTTGCTCTAAAACCTCGGCCACCGCCGTTTCCATAGCGGTCAAACAGGCCGGCGACGAAAACCGATGGTCGGCGTCTTTGACCAAGGTCAGCCGCACATCCGGCCCGTCGATATGGTTCAACAGCCGCAGTGCCACCGACACATCAACATCTGTGTCGGCCGTGCCCTGCAACAGGCGCACCGGCCCCGCCATCGGCAACGGGTCGCGCAGCACCAACCGGGTGCGCCCGTCTTCGATCAGGCGTCGGGTGATGACATAGGGTTCGCCATATTCCGATGGCAACACCACACGCCCGCTGTCCACCAGCGCAGCCCGTTGTGTCGCGTCGAATCCGGCCCACATGCTGTCTTCGGTGAAATCGGGCGCGGCGGCGATCCCCACGAAACCCGCCACCCGTTCAGGCAGGGCACGCGCCACCAGGCAGGCGATCCAGCCGCCCATGGACGAGCCGACCAGGACCTGCGGTCCCGTGGTCAGCGCGCGGATGGCAGATATGGCATCTGCCGCCCAATCGCCAATCGCGCCGTCTTCGAACGCGCCAGACGATTGGCCGTGGCCGGAATAATCGAACCGCAAAAACGCCTGCCCCCGCGCCGTGACCCAACGGTCCAGATGCACAGCCTTCGTGCCCGCCATGTCTGATTTGAAACCGCCCAAAAAAACCACACCCGGCCCATCGCCCGCCGTCTGATGAAAGGCCAGGGTCCGCCCTGCGGGTGTTTCCAAAAACGATGGCATCGCAAGCCCCCCATGTTTCACGGTCAAGGTAACGGCCCGCGCGCCACATGCAACCGACGCTTGACATGACACGCCCCATTGGTCACACCGCCGCAGACATTTACCCGCAACCGGGCGTTTCGTAGGCGCCAGACAGACGAGGAACCGGCCGGATGGCTCAAATCTCACTCACCTTTCCCGATGGCAACCTGCGCAGCTATGACGCTGGCGTGACCGCCGCAGACGTTGCGCAATCCATCGCGCCCAGCCTTGCGAAAAAGGCCGTATCGGCCACGCTGGACGGCGCCCATATTGATCTGGCCTGGCCGATCGAAACCGACGGCGCCATCGCCATCAACACCATGGCCGACGACGCCGCCGCGCTTGAGTTGATCCGCCACGATCTGGCCCATATCATGGCCCGCGCGGTTCAGGAGATCTGGCCCGATGTCAAGGTCACCATCGGCCCGGTGCGCGATCAGGGCTGGTTCTATGATTTCGACCGTGCCGAACCGTTCACCCCCGAGGATCTGGCCGTGATCGAAGACAGGATGCGCCGGATCATCAATGCCCGCGACCCGGTGAAAACCGAAATCTGGGACCGCGCGCGCGCCATCGCCCATTACGAGGCCAAGGGCGAACCGTTCAAGGTGGAATTGATCAACCGCATCCCCGGCGACGAACCCCTGCGCATGTACTGGCACGGCGACTGGCAGGATCTGTGCCGCGGCCCGCATCTGCAACATACTGGGCAAGTGCCGGTTGATGGGTTCAAGCTGATGAATGTCGCCGGAGCCTATTGGCTGGGCGATTCGTCCCGCCCTATGCTGCAACGCATCTACGGCGTTGCATTCAGGACCAAGGCCGATCTGAACGCCCATCTGATCATGCTGGAACAGGCTGCGCTGCGCGATCACCGCAAGCTGGGCCGCGAGATGGACCTGTTCCATTTCCAGGAAGAAGCACCGGGGCGGGTGTTCTGGCACCCGAACGGCTGGCGCATTTATACGCAGCTTCAGGATTACATGCGCCGCCGCCAATACGGCGACGGCTATGTCGAGGTGAACACACCGCAAGTGGTGGACCGCAAGCTGTGGGTCGCCTCGGGCCACTGGGACAATTATCAGGAAAACATGTTCATCGTCGAGGTCGAGGAAGAACATGCCCAGCAAAAGGCGATCAACGCCCTCAAGCCGATGAATTGCCCCTGCCATGTGCAGGTGTTCAACCAGGGATTGAAATCGTACCGCGATCTGCCGTTGCGCATGGCCGAATTCGGCGCCTGCAACCGCTATGAACCCTCGGGGGCGCTGCACGGATTGATGCGGGTGCGCGGGTTTACCCAGGACGACGCGCATATCTTCTGTACCGAAGATCAGATCGAATCGGAAACCGCCAAGTTCATCACGCTGCTGGCCTCGGTTTACAGCGATCTTGGCTTTGACAGCTTCGAGATCAAACTGTCGACCCGCCCTGAAAAACGCGTGGGCAGCGAAGAATCCTGGGATTATGTCGAGGCCGCGCTGGAAAACGCGATCAAGGCCACAGGATACCCTTACGAGATCGACCCGGGCGAAGGCGCATTCTACGGCCCCAAGCTGGACTTCAAGTTGACCGATGCCATCGGGCGGCAGTGGCAGTGCGGCACCTTCCAGGTTGACCCGAACCTGCCCGAACGGCTGGACGCCAACTATATCGGTGCCGATTCGGCAAAGCACCGGCCCTTCATGCTGCACCGCGCAATTCTGGGGTCGTTCGAAAGGTTCATCGGCATCCTGATCGAAAACTTCGCCGGCAAACTGCCGTTCTGGCTGGCGCCGCGTCAGGTGGTTGTGGCATCAATCATTTCCGATGTTGATGGTTTCACCCTTGAGGTGGTCGAAAAACTGCGCGCCGTGGGGGTGCGGGCCGAGGCCGACACGCGCAACGAAAAAATCAATTATAAGGTGCGCGAACATTCTCTGGGCAAAGTGCCGGTGATTCTTGCCATCGGCGCGCGCGAGGTTGAGGACCAAACCGTCAGCCTGCGCCGTTTGGGCGACAAGCACAGCCGCACCCTGCCCCTGGCCGAGGTGTTGCAACAATTGGCGGACGAGGCCCGCGCGCCCGATCAACGCTGATCTGCTGCGCCCGACCGCAACAGAAAACTGCCCAAGCATTCAGCGGAATGCTTTGGCTTTTTCCTGCAACAGGTTTGTTACCAGAGTTTTACTTGTATTTTTCGGTCAATTTTGGACAGTTTACGAGCCTGCTAGACGAATTTCGGTCACGACACCTCTGACCGAGGCTGCCCCGCGAGCCCGAAAATCCCTGCACGGCGCCTGCCGTACTGTCGCGGCAGGCATCCACGACAGAGGAGACATGACATGCCCACCGGCACCGTCAAATGGTTCAACACCGCAAAGGGTTTTGGTTTCATTGCACCCGATACCGGCGGCAAGGATATTTTCGTGCATATCTCGGCGGTCGAACGCGCCGGCCTGACCGGGTTGGCCGACAATCAGAAGATCAGCTACGAACTGATCTCGGGCCGCGACGGGCGCGAATCGGCTGGCGAATTGAAACCGCTGTAACGCCGTCTGACCCGCGCCGCACCTGCGGCCCGGGTCACTTTCAGTCGCCCAGCCCCTTGCCCGTGGGAATACCCTTTTGCGTCGGGATATATTCACGCTGAACCCGGCGCACCTGATACACCTTGCGCCGCACCGGGTGTTGCATCACCTGGGCATAGCTGACGGTCTGGTTCGGGGTGCCACAGCAGATGACGCCACTGATCGTGATCGGCTCCAATCCCGCAGGGCAGAAATTCTCGGTCGGATAGGCAAAGATCCTTGCCTCTTGTGCCGCAGCCGCCCCTGCGCCGCCGATCATGGACAGGGCCAGCATCAAAGGGCCAAGCCCCGGTTTCATCTGCGTGTTCCTTGTCATGATCGTCCCCTGTCGCGGATGTGACTGAAAGTTCTTGGTTATACCAGACTAGCCACCGCCTGACGCCGGGTCAATTTTCAATCCGCCGTGCGCTGAATTTCCGGCTGGTTCAGCGCCCCAGGATGCCCGGCAGGTTCAGCCCGTTTTCGCGCGCGCAGTCCAGCGCGATGTCATATCCTGCATCGGCATGGCGCATGACCCCCGTGGCCGGATCGTTCCACAGCACCCGTTCCAGCCGCCGGTCGGCATCTTGCGACCCGTCGCAACAGATCACCATGCCGGAATGCTGGGAAAACCCCATGCCCACCCCGCCGCCATGGTGCAGCGATACCCAGGTTGCGCCAGACGCGGTGTTCAGCAACGCATTCAGCAGCGGCCAATCGCTGACCGCATCGCTGCCGTCCTTCATCGCCTCGGTTTCGCGGTTGGGCGACGCAACACTGCCGCTGTCCAGATGATCGCGCCCGATCACGATCGGCGCGCTCAACTCGCCCGAGCGCACCATCGCGTTGAACGCCAGGCCCAGCTTGTGGCGCACTCCCAGCCCGACCCAACAGATGCGCGCCGGCAACCCCTGAAACGCGATCCGTTCGCGTGCCATGTTCAACCAGTTGTGCAGATGCGGATCGTCGATCAGTTCTTTCACCTTCGCGTCGGTCTTGTAGATATCCTCGGGGTCGCCCGACAGCGCGCACCAGCGGAACGGCCCGATGCCGCGACAAAACAGCGGCCGGATATAGGCGGGCACGAAACCGGGAAAGGCAAAGGCGTTTTCCAACCCTTCCTCCAACGCCACCTGCCGGATGTTGTTGCCATAATCCAGCGTCGGCACCCCGGCGTTCCAGAAATCGACCATTGCCGCCACATGGGTTTTCATGCTGGCCCGCGCGGCACGCTCCACCGCCTTTGGCTCGGTTTCCTGTTGCGCGCGCCAGTCGGCCACGCCCCAGCCTTGCGGCAGATAACCATGGATCGGGTCATGGGCGCTGGTCTGGTCGGTCACCATGTCAGGGCGCGCGCCGTCCGCTTTCATGCGGCGCACCAGTTCGGGGAACACATCGGCGGCATTGCCGATTAGGGCGACGGATTTCGCCTGCCCCGCCTTTGTCCAGCCGTCGATCATCGCCAGAGCGGTGTCCAGATCATGCGCCTTTTCATCGACGTACCGGGTGCGCAGGCGGAAATCGACGCGCGTCTCGTCACATTCCACCGCCAGACAACAGGCCCCGGCCATGACCGCCGCCAAGGGTTGCGCCCCGCCCATACCGCCGAGGCCCGCCGTCAGGATCCACCGCCCCGTCAGATCGCCGTCATAGTGTTGGCGCCCTGCCTCCATGAAGGTTTCATAGGTGCCCTGCACGATGCCCTGGGTGCCGATATAGATCCAGGATCCGGCGGTCATCTGGCCGTACATGGCCAGCCCCTTTTTATCCAATGCGTTGAAATGGTCCCAGGTCGCCCAGTGCGGCACGAGGTTGGAATTGGCGATCAGGACGCGCGGCGCGTCCTTGTGGGTGCGGAACACGCCCACAGGCTTGCCCGATTGCACGAGCAGGGTTTCATCGTCGTTCAATTCCTTGAGCGTGGCGACGATGATGTCGAAATCGGCCCATGTCCGCGCCGCCCGCCCAATGCCACCATAGACCACCAGTTCATGCGGGTTTTCGGCCACATCGGGGTGCAGATTATTCATCAGCATCCGCATCGGCGCCTCGGTCTGCCAGGATTTGGCGGTGATCTGATTGCCGGTGGCGGGATAGATGTCACGCATGTTGTGGCGAGGATCGGTCATCGGGCAAGCTCCGTCAGGGCAGTGGTTTCAAGGGCCGACAGCAGCCGCGCAAGGATGGCGCGCAGGGGTGCGGCACGGGCCGGATCATAGGCCCAGGGCGGGGTTTCGGCGGCCAGATGGGTGGATTGGGCCAGTTCCATCTGGATCGCGTGCCACCCCTCGGCGGGGCGACCATAGTGGCGGGTGGTCCATCCGCCTTTGAACCTGCCATTCAGGATGGCGGTATAGGGCGTTGCGTTTGCACAGATGTCCAACGCGGCCGTCTCGATCGCTGCGGCGCAGGTCGTGCCGCCAAAGCTGCCGATATTGAAGTCGGGCAAGGTGCCGGGAAACAGGAACGGAATATGCGACCGGATCGAGTGGCAGTCATACAGAACCGCCACGCCGTGGCGCGCGCGCACCCGCGCCAGTTCAGCCGCCAGGGCCGCGTGATAAGGCGCGTGAAACGCGGCGCGCCGCGCCTCGATCTCGGGCGGGGTGGGGGGCTGGTGCCATATCGCGCACCCGTCGAAATCGGTCAGCGGCACAAGGCCGGTGGTGTTTTCGCCGGGATACAGGCTGACCCCCGAAGGATCACGGTTTGCGTCAATGACATAGCGGTGGAATGTCGCGCGCACCGTTGTGGCCCCCGGCAACAGACCGTCATACAGCCGCTCGACATGCCAATCCGTATCGGCCAGCGCACGCCCCATGTCATTCAGCCGGTCCCACACCGCCGGCGGCACATCGGTGCCGGTGTGCGGCAGGCCCAGCACCACCGGGCTGTCGCCCGGCACCACCTCGACCGGGCTCATGGTTGCACCTCGGGCAAGGCCACGCCAGCCGCCGCGACAATCGCGCCGGATGCGATCAGGCGCGCCGCCACAGCCAGATCGGGGGCAAGATAGCGATCCTCGGTCAGGCGCGGCACCTCGGCACGCAAACGCGCCAAGACCCGCACCAAGGGCGCACTGGTAACCAGAGGCGCGCGAAATTCGACGCCCTGCGCCGCGCACAACAGTTCGACCCCCAGTATATGTTCAAGGTTCGCCACCATCGGCCCAAGACGGCGCGCGCCATGGGCCGCCATGCTGACGTGATCTTCTTGATTGGCGCTGGTCGGGGTGCTGTCGGTAACACAGGGATTTGCCAGATGTTTGTTCTCGCTCATCAGGGCCGCTGTCGTCACCTCGGCGATCATGAAACCCGAATTCAGCCCCGGATCAGGCGTCAGGAACGGCGGCAGATCACAAGACAGCGTGGGATCGACCATCAGCGCCACCCGCCGCTGGGCAATCGCGCCAATCTCGGCCAGGGCAAGGGCGATCATGTCGGCGGCAAAGCCCACGGGTTCGGCGTGGAAATTGCCCCCCGACACAATCATGTCGGCCCCGACCAGAACCAGCGGGTTGTCGGTGGCTGCATTCGCCTCGATCTGCAACGTCACCGCCGCCATGCGCAACACATCCATCGCGGCACCCGTCACCTGTGGCTGACAGCGGATGCAATAGGGGTCTTGCACGCGGCTGTCGCCGTCACGATGGCTTTCCCGGATCTCTGAACCGGACAGCAGCGCACGCATCGCCGCCGCCGCTGCAATCTGGCCGGGCTGGCCGCGCAGGGCGTGGATTTCCGGCTGCAACGGCGCGGTGGACCCCTTGATCGCATCAGTGGAAAATGCCGAAGTGACCAGCGCCGACACCGCCGCGCGCCAGCCGCCAAACAGCCCTACCAAGGCGAAGGCGGTGGAAAACTGTGTGCCGTTGATCAACGCAAGACCCTCTTTCGCGCCCAACTCAACCGGCACCAGGCCCGCCGCCGCCAAGGCCAACGCGCCGGGCATCACCTGGCCCTCGAATTCGGCCTCGCCCGCGCCCATCATCACCGCCGCCATATGAGCCAGCGGCGCCAGATCACCCGACGCCCCCACCGAACCCTGCGCCGGGATCACCGGCGTGACACCGCGCGCCAACATGTCCTGCATCAGATCCACCAGCGCCAGCCGCACCCCCGACGCACCGCGCCCGAGGCTGAGTAGTTTCAGCACCATCATCAACCGCACGCTGGCCCGGTCCACCGCCGCCCCCACGCCACAGCAATGCGACAGGATCAGGTTGCGCTGCAACGTGGCGGTGTCGGCGGCGGCAATCTTGACACTGGCCAATTTACCAAAGCCGGTATTCACCCCGTAAACGGCGACATCGCCCACCGCCGCCCGGTCAATCCGCGCCGCCGCCGTTTCCATCGCGGGGCGACAGGCCGGATCAAGGATCACCGGCAGCTGTTCACGCCAAACCCGTTCAAGCTGCGCAAGGGTGGTTGCACCGGGGATCAGCGTCAGCATGGTTCACCTGCGAAATAACGTTGGAACAACGGGTTGAACCCGATCCGATAGGCCAGTTCGGCAGGGTGCGCCACATCCCACACCGCCAGATCACCGCGCATTCCCGGCGCGATCACGCCGCAGTCGGACAGGCCCAAGGCCCGCGCCGCATGGCGGGTGACCCCGGCCAGCGCCTCCTCCGGGGTCAGACGGAACAGCGTGCAGCCCATGTTCATCGCCAACAACAGGCTGGTCATCGGGGACGACCCGGGGTTGCAATCGGTGGCCAGTGCCATCGGCACGCCATGGGCACGGAACGCGGCGATGGGCGGCAGCTGCGTTTCACGCAGGGTATAGAACGCGCCGGGCAGAATTACCGCCACGGTGCCCGCCGCCGCCATCAGGGCCGCGTCCGCATCTGTTGCATATTCGAGATGATCCGCCGACAGGGCGCCATGGCGCGTCGCCAACGCCGCACCGCCCAGATGGCTCAGTTGTTCGGCATGCAGCTTGACCGGCAGGCCAAGGGCGCGGGCGGCGTCGAACACCCGCCCGATCTGGGCCACCGAAAAAGCGATGCCTTCGCAAAACCCGTCCACCGCATCCACCAGACCCTCGGCATGGGCCGCGCACAGCGCCGGGATGCACACCCGGTCGATATAGCCATCGGCATCGCCCGCAAATTCCGCCGGCACCGCATGGCCACCAAGGTAACTGGTGACGATCCGCACCCCCTGCCCCGTGGCCAGCCTGCGCGCCGCGCGCAACATCGCCAGTTCCGCCTCGATGGTCAGGCCATAGCCGGATTTCACCTCGATACAGGTCACCCCCTCGGCCAGCATTGCGCGCAGCCGGGGCAGCGCCGCCTCGACCAAAGCCGGAACAGACAACGCACGGGTGGCCGCCACAGTCGAAACGATGCCGCCGCCGGCCCGCGCGATGGCTTCGTAACTGGCACCCTCCAGCCGCATCTCGAATTCGCGGGCGCGCTCGCCGCCGAACACTATATGCGTGTGGCAATCCATCAGGCCGGGCGTCACCACACGCCCCTCCAGATCAACGGTTTGCCCCCAATCTTCCGGCGGCACCTCGGCCATCGGCCCGGCCCAGGCGATCTGGCCCTGCCGCAGCGCCACCGCACCCTCCGGCACAAGGCCCCAGCGCGCGCCTCCGGTCATCGTGGCAAGGGTGGCATGGGTCAGCAACATGACAATATCTCTTGAAAACGTGGCAGCTCCCTGTTTTATGTCTACACATAATAATCTGTCAAGGAGCCGCGCATGGGGCAGCTGTGGGCCAAGACCGCGTTGACCGCCGAGGGATGGCAGAGCGATGTCTTGCTGACGTGGGACGCTGACGGACGGCTGACCGGCGTTCACCCCGGCCTGCCCGCCCAGGGGCAAACCTGCGATCTGGTTCTGCCCGCACCCGCCAACTGCCACAGCCACGCCTTTCAACGGGCGATGGCCGGGCTGACTGAACGGCGCGGCCCCCACAGCGGCGACAGTTTCTGGACATGGCGTGATCTGATGTTCCGTTTTCTCGATCGGATCGACCCCGATCAGGTGCAGGCCATCGCCGCCTTCGTACAGATGCAGATGCTTGAGACCGGGTTTGCCACGAATGTCGAATTTCACTATCTGCATCACCGCCCCGGCGGCCAGCCCTATGACAACCTTGGGGAAATGTGCGACCGGATCGCAGCGGCGGCCGCGATCACCGGGATCGGGCTGACATTGCTGCCGGTGCTGTACCGGTTCGGGGGCTGTGACTTGCGGCCACTGGGGCCGGGGCAGATCAGGTTCGGCAACAATCCAGACAGGTTTGCCCGCCTGATCGAACACGCCGCCATCGCCCTTGCCCCCCTGCCCGGCGACTGCGTTCTGGGTGCCGCGCCCCATTCGCTGCGCGCGGTTGCGCCGGGGGATATTGCCCTGGTCGCGGGGCTGACACGCGGACCGTTGCACATGCATCTGGCGGAACAGCACGCCGAAGTGGAAGAAATTTCAGCGGCTTATGCAGCGCGCCCCGTGGAATGGGCCTTGGCCAACATCGACCTGTCCAACCGGTGGTGCATGATCCACTGCACCCAGATGCAGCCGCACGAGACAACCGGCCTTGCCCACAGCGGCGCGGTTGCGGGCCTGTGCCCCCTGACCGAGGCCAGCCTGGGCGACGGCACCTTCGATGCGATCCGCTGGGCCGACGCAGGGGGCGACATGGCCATCGGATCGGACAGCAACATACGAATCGCCTTGGCCGAAGAGCTGCGCCAACTGGACACCACCCAGCGCCTGCGCGACCACAGCCGCGCCGCGCTTGCCACGCCCGAGCAATCCACAGGCGAACGATTGTGGCAGGCGGTGTGCCACGGGGGGGCAAAGGCGGCCGGGCGTGGCGCGGGGGCACTTGCGCCGGGCGCATGGGCAGATCTGCTGACCCTGAACACCGACCACCCCGATCTGGCGGGCCTGTCCCCTGCAACAACGCTGGACAGTTTCATCTTCGCCGGAGGCAATGACATGGTGCGCGATGTCTGGTCCGCCGGGCGGCATGTGGTGCAGGACGGGCGACATATCGCGCATGACGCGATCACCGCCCGCTATCGCGCCGCCGTGGCACCGTTGCGCACCGGCATGTGATGGCATGTGACGGCCTGTTTCGGGCCTCAGTACCGCGTCGTCATCCGATGGCCGGGCCGGAACACCAGCGCCACCCGGGTCAGCGACTGCCCCTGCCACCAGGTTGTCCTGTCCACCTGAAACAGTGCCGTTCCCGCGTCACAGCCCAGCGCCTGTGCCCTCGCAGCATCCGCAGCGATAGCGGAAAAACCGATCTCGGCCTCGGAATAAGGCACGGTTTCCACCAGCCATTCGTTCGGGCCCCGCGCCGTGAAATCCTCATCCTGCGCTGCGGGCAAAGCCACAAGATTGATCCAGCGATCCTCATACTGATACGGCACGCCATCGCCCGAATGCAGGCAGATCAGGTGCAACGCCGCCCCCGCAAAAGCGCCATCGCCGGGGGCCGGCGCCACCGCGCGGTGCAACAAGACATACCCATAGACCGCGCCCGACGCCTCGATTTCGCGGCGCACCTGCGGGATTTCGAACCGCGCCGCGCGCAGCGGTGACGGGCGCACTCGGGTGCCCGCCTTGCGCTTGCGCTCAACGATGCCCTCATCGGCCAGTTCGCGCATCGCCCGGTTCACCGTGGCCCGCGCACAGCCGAAATCGCGCGCCAGATCCACCTCGTTCGGCAAAAAGCCGCCCGGCGCCCAGTCACCGCGCATGATCCGCCGCAGCAGCGCGGATTTCACAATGCGAAAGGTGACGGGGGCGGTGCCAGACATCTGGAAAACCTCAATATGCACAGACATAAACCAAATCGACGGCCCGCGAAAGCCCACGGCGCAACGGTCAGGCCAAACCTCAGCGGATCAGAAACGACACCACCAGCACCAGCCCGATCACCGCGACAGCGATGCGCATTGGCGTCTCGGGCAGGTGCTTGGTCAGGTGGCCGCCGATCCAGCCCCCGATCAACCCGCCCACCAACACCGGTGCCACCGCCGGCCAGACCACCAGGCCGGACAATGACAAAGGCACGACCGCCACCGATGAAATCAGGAAAGCCGCCAAATTTTTCAATGTGTTGGCCTTTTGCAGGCTCAGCCCCCCCGCCACCGACAGCACCGCCAGCAGCATAAACCCCATTCCGGCGCCAAAATATCCGCCATAGAACCCCACGGCGAACATCAACACGGCTGTTGCCTTGGCCAACCGCCCGCCGGGAAAGGCCCGCTGCATCAATGTGGTCAAACGACGCCCCAGCAGGATCGAGCCGACGGCAATCAACAACAACAGGGGAATAACCGCCAGGAACGCCGAATCGGATGAGAAAATCAGCGCCAGCGCCCCAAGCAACCCACCGGCCAGCGCCGGCGCCATTTGCCGCGCCAAAGCGCCGGGTGTGTCGAACAACCCGACACGGTGCACCCAGATCGCCGCGATCTGTGCCGGCCACAGTGCCACCGCCCCTGTCGCGTTCGCCGCCAAAGGCGGCAGGCCCGCCGCAAGCAACATTGGAAACACAAATAGCTTTGCCCCCCCAGCAGCCGCGTTCACGATGCCCCCAAGAAGGCCCGCAGCGAAGAAAAGCAGCAATTCAGACATGATGAGGTATTCCAGTATGGTTGCAGATTTCAGGCTTTGTCAGAGGTTTCTACCGATCAATGCCGGTCTGAAACTGCATTTTTTCAACATTCAGCCGTTATAACACCCGGCCAGCCTTCCACGTTGCGCGACCAGCGCCAGAACATGGTTTATGGTCGGTGTCGGCTGGCCGGTAAGACGGCCCAGCTCCGACACTGCCGTGACCAGGGCATCAATTTCCATCGGACGGCCCAGTTCCAGATCCTGCAACATGGACGTCTTGTGCGCGCCCACCGCCGCCGCGCCGTCGATCCGTCTGTCAACGTCGATGGCGAATGTCACGCCCAGCGCCTCGGCCACCGCCTGCCCCTCGATCATCATCGCCCGGGCCAGAGCGCGGGTGCCCGGATCGGCACAAATCTGTTCCAGCGTTCCGCCGGTCAGGGCCGAGATCGGGTTGAACGCCAGGTTGCCCCAGAGTTTGACCCAGATTTCATCGCGGATGTGCGGCCGCACCGGCGCCTTGAACCCTGCCGCGCGCAGCGCTTCGGACAGGCGGGTTGCACGGTCGGATTTGCGGCCGTCGGGTTCGCCAAGGGTGAACCGATCCCCCGAGACATGCCGGATCACGCCGGGTTCTTCCACTTCGCAGGCCGGATAAACCACGCATCCCAAAACCTTTTCCATCGACAAATGGGCACTGACCGCGCCGCCCGGATCAACCGATTCGACCCGCAGCGGTGCCTGCCCCTCAAGCCGGTGAAAATACCAATAGGGCACACCGTTCATGCCGGTGACGATGGTGGTTTCCGGCCCGATCAGCGGCGCAAGCTGTGCGGCGATGCCCGGCACCGAATGCGCCTTGAGTGTGATGACGACGTAATCCTGCACACCCAGATCGGCGGGGGCTGCGCTGGCCTTGACCTGCGCCACCTCCTCGTGTCCGTCGATCAACAGCTTCAGGCCATTCGCCTGCATCGCCGCCAGATGCGGACCCCGCGCCACCACCGACACGTCCTGTACGCTGTTGGCCAGCCGAACGGCCAGATAGCCGCCGATGGCCCCGGCCCCGAAAATGCAGATTTTCATGCGCCCAGGCCCAGTTTTTCAGCCAGGCCGATGCGCTGCAACTTGCCGGTCGAACCTTTTGGAATGTCGTCCAGGATCAATATCTTGCGCGGCACCTTGAAGGCGGCCAGCGACAGCGCAGCATGGTCGCGCAGCGCCTTTTCATCCGACGTGATACCCTCTTTCAGCACCACAGCGGCTGCCACATCCTCGCCCAGCTTGGGATGCGGCATGGCGAATGTCACCACTTGCGCAACGGCGGGATGTTCCATCAACACGGCGTCCACCTCGCCGGGCGACACTTTTTCGCCACCGCGATTGATGATCTCTTTCAGTCGGCCCCTGATCGTCAGAAACCCGTCGTCGTCCAGCGCCCCCTGATCGCCGGTGCGGAACCAGCCATTGGTGAAATTCTCGGCATTGGCCTTTTCGTTATTCAGATAGCCTGGGGTCACGTTGGCGCCACGAATCACGATCTCACCCACCTCGCCCCGGGGCAGCAGCGCGCCCTCGGATGACATGATCGCCACCTCGGGGCCTGCCGCAGCACCCACGGTGCCGGGTTTGCGCAGTCCGGGCTCCAACTGGTTGCTGGCCATCTGATGCGCGGCTTCGGTCATGCCGTAGGCCTCGATCACCCGGCAACCAAAGGTTTTCTCCAGCTCGTGCAGAACCGGCACCGGCAAGGATGCCGAGGATGAGCGGATGAACCGCAGCCCCGCCCCCGCCACGACATCGGTGTTGCGCGCGGCACGCGACAGGATCGCCTGATGCATCGTCGGCACAGCGGTGTACCATGTGGGACGCGCCGATCTGATCCAGCCAAAGATGCGCAAGGCATCGAAACCCGGCGTACAGGTGATCGCCGCCCCCGCCGACAGCGAAGACAGCACAGCGGCAATCAGCCCGTGGATGTGGAACAGCGGCATGATGTTCAGGCAACGGTCGGCGGACGACAGGCGCAAGGTTGCGGCGACATTGGCCGCCGAGGTGCAGATGTTGGCGGCGGTCAGCGGCACGATCTTGGGCCGCGAGGTGGTGCCAGAGGTGTGCAGCACCAGCGCGGTGTCGTCCGGGCCATTCAGGGTGGCACTGCCGAAGGCCAGGCTGGCGCCCGTCGCGTCGCGCAGATCAAAGGCACCGGGCAACTCACCCGGCACAAGGTTTATCACCGTGGTGCCCAGACGGGCGGCAGCGGCCCGCGCCGGGCTGTCTACACCCTGCTGCACGATCAACAGCTTGGCGCCCAGATCCTCGATGTAGAAGGCGAATTCGTCGGCGGTGTAATTCGGGTTCAGCGGCGCCGCCGTGGCATGGGCCGCCACCCCGAGAAACGCCGCTGCCATTTCCGGCCCGTTGGGCAGCGCGATGGCCACCGCAGCACCCGGACCCGCCCCGAGGCTGGCCAGTTGCGCGCCGGTGCGGGCAATCTGCGCTGCAAGGTCGCCAAAGCTCAGATCGGGGCGATCGGGCGCGCCGAGGGCCGGGCCGGTATGGCCGGCCAGAAGCTCGGAAACGGTCAGGGCGTGGGTCATGTCGGGGCCTCGTCGGTTGGGGGTTCGGTCATGGCGCGGCGCACCGCATCCAGATGGGCGGCCATGGCGGCACTGGCCTGTTGCGGGCTGCGGGCCGCGATGGCGTCGATCACTGCCCGGTGCTGGGCTGAAAAGCTGCGTTGCCGCGCAGGGGTCAGCGTTCCGGCGCGCAGATCGCGCCAGGCCTTCTGACTGCGGATCGAATTCAGCGTGTCCAGCACCGCCGTGAACAACGGATTGCGGCTGGCCCGGCCAAGGGCGGTGTGCAGGGCGCTGTCCTGCGCCTCCCAGGTGGTCCAGTCGGGGGCGGTTTCGGCGGCGTCGGACAGGGCGCGCAGCTGGGCAATGGTGTCAGGCGCGGCACGCAGGGCGACAAGGGCGGCGATTTGCGGCTCGATCACCTCGCGCAGTTCCATCACGTCGGCGGGGCCGGGTGCCGGATCAAGGTGCAGCACGGCCGTCACCGCCCCGCCACGCACGAAGGTGCCCCGGCCCACCTCGCGGGTCAGGCGGCCTTCACGCGCCAATTTGTCCAACGCCTTGCGCAGGCTTGACCGACCAACGCCCAGACGCTGGGCCAACGCGCGTTCAGGCGGCAGGCGATCGCCGGGCGCGAACACCCCGCCCAGAAGGGCCGCCTGCAACGCCTGCAAGGCTGTATCGGGAACAGACATGGCACACCGCAAAGTTCAAACCTTTGCGAACCAATGGTGCACTAAAACAACAATGTAAAGTTGAAATATTGCAAACCAATACCAAACCATTCCGGCAAACAAGGCCGTAGGCCCTGCCTGAAATCATTGGTTTGATCGTGCACCGCACCGGGGCGACCGCCCTGATCAGCGCATCGAAGGCGCCGCTCAGGTCGCTTGGCAATAGGGCTGTTGGCGGGTCCAGGCCTGCATTTCGGCACGTTTGCCGGCGCTGTGGAACGGGCCCCAGTCCAGCATCCCACGATCGACCGTGCCGCGTTTCGCCACCTGTGCCGTGGCGATCCGCACCGCGCAGCGCAGGTTGGCCGCGCCGTCCTTCAGCGCGTCACCGCTGCGCGCCACACAACCATAGCCTTGCGCCGTGCGCGGATCAATCTGCACCAGCCCGAACCAGCGACCGCCGCCGCCCACCGCAACCGGGTTCCAGGTGCTTTCATGCTCGGCCAGCGCGCTGAGCAACCCGGCCCAGAAGGCCGCGCGTTCATCCTCGGTGGCCGAGGGATAGCCAGGGCAATAGGCGGTGATGTCGGCAGGGTTCAGGCTGGGCAGGCCGGTGGGATTGGCGCGCAGCGCGCTCAGCGTTGCCTCTGTCCACAGTGGCGCTTCGGGGCGGTGGTCCCAGCGCATCACCGGCAGCGTGGCGGATGCTTCGGCAACGGGGGGGGTGCTGGCACAGGCGCCGAGAGACAGGCTCAGGCCGAGAACGAGGGCAATCGCGGTTTTCATATTTTATATATCATTGGCAGCACCGGGCAACTGTTTGGCCCGGCCCGCACGTCGTAAACCGCGCTTTGCCGGTCTGGCAACCGCGCCGGGTCGGCAAAATCGGCGGAATTCCGCGCCCGGCGATTGTCCGCGCGCTGCTGAACCGCAGCCGCCCACAGGATCGGCGAATTTTCGCCCCTCTTGCGCGGTGCGCCGCGCTGACCTAGAACGCCGGGGGTCTGGAACTGCTGAGGTGCGCCATGCTGGATCTTTCGTATGAGTCCCCGAAACCCAAGGTGATCGCCGGGGCGAAGCACGACTGGGAACTGGTGATCGGCCTTGAGGTGCACGCCCAGGTGGCCAGCAAGGCGAAACTGTTTTCAGGTGCCAGTACCCTGTTCGGTGCCGAACCCAACAGCAATGTTGCCTTTGTCGATGCCGGAATGCCGGGCATGTTGCCGGTGATCAACGAAGGGTGCATCGCGCTGGCGGTGAAAACCGGGCTGGGCCTGAACGCCGAGATCCATTTGAACAGCGCATTCGACCGGAAGAACTATTTTTATCCTGACCTGCCCCAAGGTTATCAGATTTCACAGCTTTACCACCCCATCGTGGGTGAGGGCGAGGTGATCGTCGACATGGCCCCCGGCATCGCCCGGCGCGTGCGGATCGAGCGGATTCATCTTGAACAGGACGCCGGCAAAAGCATCCACGACATGGACCCGACGATGAGCTTTGTCGATCTGAACCGCACCGGCGTGGCGCTGATGGAGATTGTCAGCCGCCCCGACATCCGCGGCCCCGAAGAGGCAGCGGCCTATGTCGCCAAGTTGCGCCAGATCCTGCGCTATCTCGGCACCTGCGACGGCAACATGCAAAACGGCAACCTGCGCGCCGATGTGAACGTGTCGGTGTGCCGACCGGGCGATTACGAACGCTATCAGGAAACCCAGGATTTTTCCCATCTCGGCACCCGGTGCGAGATCAAGAACATGAACTCGATGCGCTTTATCCAACAGGCGATCGAAGTCGAGGCGCGGCGCCAGATCGCCATCATCGAGGATGGCGGCAGCGTGGTGCAGGAAACCCGCCTGTATGATCCCGACAAGGGCGAAACCCGGTCGATGCGCAGCAAGGAAGAGGCGCATGATTACCGGTATTTCCCCTGCCCCGATCTGCTGCCGCTGGAGATCGAACAGGCGTGGGTCGATGGCATCAAGGCCACATTGCCCGAACTGCCCGACGCCAAGAAGGCCCGGTTCGTGCGCGATTTCGGGATGACCGAATATGATGCCAGCGTGCTGACCGCCGACGTGGAAAACGCCACCTATTTCGAGGCGGTCGCACAGGGCCGCGATGGCAAGCTGGCCGCGAACTGGGTCATCAACGAGGTGTTCGGCCGGCTGAAGAAAGACGACTTGGCCATCGCCGACAGCCCCGTGTCGCCGGCACAGCTGGGCGAGATCATCGGGCTGATTTCCTCGGGCGATATTTCCGGCAAGATCGCCAAGGATCTGTTCGAGATCGTTTATAACGAAGGCGGTGATCCTGCCGAAATCGTCGAGTCGCGCGGCATGAAACAGGTGACCGACACTGGCGCCATCGAGGCGGCGGTGGACAAGATCATCGCCGACAACCCGGCCCAGGTTGAAAAGGCGCGGATCAACCCGAAGCTGGCCGGCTGGTTCGTCGGCCAGGTGATGAAGGCCACGGGCGGCAAGGCAAATCCGGCAGCGGTGAACGAGATTGTCAGCGCAAGGCTGGGTCTGTAACCCGGGCGCATCTTTGCCCGGCCCCCCTGTCACCCTTGGACAGGGCGTCGCAACCTTGATACAACGCGGGCCGGAAACCCATCGGGAGCAGTGCTGTGGTGAACTGGGAATATATTGTCGTGCCGGCGCCGAAAAAGGCGCCAAAGGTCAAGGGCGCCAAGACCGGCGAGGCGCGATTCGCCCACACCCTGACCGAAATCATGAACACCTATGGTGCCGAGGGGTGGGAATATCTGCGCAGTGACACCCTGCCCTGCGAGGAACGCAGCGGGTTCACCGGCACCAAGACGGTGTATCAGAACCTGCTGGTGTTCCGGCGCTCTGTCGAGGTCGCGGTGGGATATGATCTGCCCCCGGCTGACACAACCGCAACGCCCGAGCAACTGGCCGCCGAACTGAGCCTTGAACAGGCCCCGCAACCGGCCCCGGCACCTTTGACCGGGGCACAACGGTTTGTCGCCGCGCCACAGCCCGGCGCGGCGGCAGATACGGCGCCGCGCCTTGGTTCGGCGGCGCGTCTTGGCCCCGCCGCCACCGGCGGGCGCGTTGCCCCATTCCCGTTCCCTGCGGTCGAGCGCAAGGACTGACGGCTCAGGCGCGGATGTCCAGCGCAAGGGCATGGATGCGCCCGATCAGATCGGCGCCGAGGGCCGCATGAACCGCGCGGTGCCGTTCCACCCGCGACATCGGCGCAAAAGCCGGTGCGCTGATCGCCACGTTGAAATGCGTCTCGCCGCCTTCGCGGTGGCCGGCATGGCCCCGGTGGCTTTCGCTGTCATCCACCACCTCGAGGTGGGTGGGCTGGAATGCCGCATGAAGGCGGGCCTGTATCTCGTCGGTGATTGGCATTTTTCTGTAATCTCCTCTTTCCTCTGAGTCCCAAATCTCTAAACTCCAAGGCCCGAGTCTGAAAGGTGCGGATATGGCGAAAAGTGATCCCTTCGGTTTCGATCTGCGCGTCAGTGCGGCGAAAAAGAAAAACCCGCGTGGCAGGCGGGGCATGTCTGGCGCGTTCGAAACCTCGACACGGGTGTGTGAACATCCGGGATGCGAGGAAGGCGGCCAGTATCGCGCGCCGAAATCCCCCGACAGCCTGGATGACTACCTTTGGTTCTGCAAAGACCACGTGCGGGAATACAATCTGAAGTGGAATTTTTTCCATGGCAGCACCGAAGAGGAACTGGAAGCGCAACTGGACAAGGACCGCGTCTGGGGCCGCGCGACAAAACCCTTCGGCAAACCCACCGAGGAACAGCGCGCCTGGTCGCGTCTGGGGGTGGATGATCCGCATCAGGTGCTGGGCGAAAACGCCACCCGCAATCCGGGGAAATCCGTCACCGGCACGCGGCGTCTGCCCCCGACCGAACGGCGGGCGATCGACATTCTCGAAGCCAAGGACCACTGGACCAAGCCCGAGATTCGCAAGGCTTACAAGGCCCTGATAAAGGTTCTGCACCCCGATATGAACGGCGGCGACCGCGGCCATGAGGAACAGCTGCAAGAGGTGGTCTGGGCCTGGGACCAGATCAAGGACAGCCGCAATTTTACCGGCTGAGCGGCGCGCGGCGGATCGTCGAAAAGCAGGCCCAGCGACACCGGATCGGGCAGGTCCTTGGCAATCCGCCACAGTTGCAGGACGCAGCCTGCCTTGCCGTGCGATCCACATGCAACGCGCAGTCAGTATCGCAATGGACGACGTTGATTCGCAGCGCACCATCCTGACTGCTTATTTCGGCCAGATAGGCGGGGACAAAGGCCACCGGCAGGCGCGGGTCACCACCGGACCAGACCCAGCGTCGCCGCCATCACGGCACCACCAAGGACGCCGGGCCAAGAAAACCGCCTCTGGGGTTGGACCGTGACCGGGCATTTCCTCGGCCAGATCCAGATTTTCGCCGCGCAACCTGCGGGCGCGCAGTCGGCCAGTGGCGTTGCTGCGTCGTGCTTCAACCAAACCTGCGCCGGTCTGGCCATATCCTTGCGCGGTTATCCTTGGCATCCCCTTGCATCAAGCAGGGATATGTTGCACCACCTGCGGGTTGACTTGGCCCTTGCACGAGGGCGGCGGAGAGGACGAAAACCATGGCGGACGGTATGATCGACATTAACGCGAAACCCACCGAAGACATCTCGCTGCGCGAAGTGTTCGGGATCGACAGTGACATGCATGTCAAGGGTTTTGCCAACCGCACCGATCGCGTGCCCGATGTCGATTCGACCTACAAGTTCGATCAGGACACCACGCTGGCAATCCTTGCCGGATTTTCCCACAACCGCCGGGTAATGATCCAAGGCTATCATGGAACGGGCAAATCGACGCATATCGAACAGGTGGCCAGCAGGTTGAACTGGCCCTGTGTGCGGGTGAACCTCGATTCCCACATCAGCCGGATTGACCTGATCGGCAAGGACGCAATCAAACTCAAGGGCGGCGTTCAGGTAACCGAGTTTCAGGAAGGCATCCTGCCCTGGGCGCTGCGCAACCCGACCGCGATCGTATTCGACGAATACGATGCTGGCCGGGCCGACGTGATGTTCGTGATCCAGCGTGTGCTTGAGACCGACGGAAAACTCACACTGCTTGACCAGAACGAGGTGATCACGCCGCACCCGTATTTCCGCCTGTTCGCCACGGCCAACACCGTGGGTCTGGGCGACACAACAGGGCTGTACCACGGCACCCAGCAGATCAACCAGGGCCAGATGGACCGCTGGAGCCTTGTGGCGACCCTGAACTATCTGTCCCACGATGCCGAAGTGGCGATCGTGCTGTCCAAGGTGCCGGCCTATAACACCGAAAGCGGTCGCAAGATCGTGAGCCAGATGGTGACCGTCGCCGATCTGACGCGCACCGCCTTCATGAATGGCGATCTGTCCACGGTGATGTCGCCCCGCACTGTAATTGCCTGGGGGCAGAACGCGCAGATTTTCCGCGATGTAGGCTATGCCTTCCGCCTGACCTTCCTGAACAAATGTGACGAGCTGGAACGGGAAACCGTGGCCGAATTCTATCAGCGCTGTTTCGATGAAGAACTGCCCGAAAGCGCCGCCAGCGTTGCCCTGCGCTGATCCCACCCCGAGGAACACCACCATGACCATTGCACGTCACCACACCAACCCCAGGATGAGCCAGCTTGTCATCCACAACGGTACGGCCTACCTTGCCGGTCAGGTGGGCGAAGGCGCCACCGTCGCCGAGCAGACCCGCGCCTGTATCGCCAAGGTTGAAAGCCTGTTGGCCGAGGCCGGTTCATCGCCGGAACGGATGTTGCAGGCCATCATTTGGCTGGCAGACATGGCCGATTTCGCCGAGATGAACAGCATTTGGGATGCCTGGGTTCCGGCGGGACAGGCCCCGGTGCGCGCCTGCGGCGAGGCCCGCCTGGCCCATCCCGACCTGAAGGTCGAGCTGATCATCACCGCCGCCTGCGACTGATCCTGCCCGAGACACGATAAATTCAGACAAACCGGCGGAAACGTTTCAGTGCCCGCCGGGCAGTGCCCGGATTGATTCCCACGAACGCTCGTGTCAGTTTCCGCCGAGCAGATTCAGAATTCCCTTTTTCACCTCGTCTTCCAGACGCTGTTTGAGGGCCTGCTCCGCCGCTGGGCCATCGGGAATGGAACCCCCCAGTTCCTGCTCCAGCTTTTCAAGTGCCGCCGCTTTGGCCCGGTTTTCCAGCTTTGCGCGTTCCTCGTCCAGCCGTTCGCGGGCGAGGCTTTCCAGATCCAGCCGGAACCGCGGCGCGGCCCAGGTGCCGGTGATCAGGATCGGCACCTTTATTCCCGTCTCGCCCAGCAGTCGTGGCACGAGACGATAATTCAGCGTCTGCGCCCCCAGCCCCACGGTGCCCGCCCCGCCGGCCGCAATCAGTGGCGCCAGCAGCGTCAGGTCATCGTTGCGCAGAACTCCCTGATCGACGCTGAAGGATGCGCTGATCTTGTCGAAAATCGTCTTGCTGCCCGCGCCGATGAAATTCGGATCGAGCGTGCGCAGCATCCCCACCAGATCAAAACCCAGCAATTCACCCGCGCCGGTCGAAAATGCCCCCTCGCCCGAAAGTGAGTTGATCAGCGTATTCATGTCGTTGCCGACGCCCAGAAGGTTCAACGACAGGTTGCCCGTCGCCACAAGCCGGTCATATCCCAGCACTTCAGCGAACAGCTTCGATATGGCCAGCGCCGAGCCGTTCAGCACGATCCGCGTCGACAGACCGCCCCGGCTGTTCACCACGACCGACCCGTCGATGGTGCCGCCATATGCTTCGAGCCGACGAATTTCCGTTACGGCCCTGCCCCTTTCCAACGTGGTGTACAGGCTGGTCGCACCCAAAGTGGTTTTGCCGATCTTCACAGATGCGGCGGCCAGCGCCACCTGGGCGTCCAGCGTCTGCATCGCGCTGACATCAATGGGTGCCGTGCTCCATCCCGTGGCGGCGCTGCCGCTGCCCGATTGCGTGCTGGACAGGCCCGACAGGTCCAATGCACCCGCCGACAGCTTGACGTTGACGCCGGGCCGCTCACCGCCCAGCGTAAGATCCGCCGCACCGCTCAATGTGTTGCCGTCCAGCGTCAGGGTGGCATCGCGCAGACTCAGCGCCGCGTCTGTAAAGGTGGCATCACCGACCACCGCCACCCCGTCGCGCCCCAAACCCCGCGGCAGCGCAACAGGCCTCTGGCCCAGCGCCCCCATCACGTCGGACAGGTTGCCCAGATCGGCGCTGAGCCGACCTGCCGCCGCCGGGGGCGACATCCCGCCACGTCCGGCAAAGGCCACCTTGGCCGAGCCGATTGTCATATCCATCGTCACCGGCACTGCGCCGCGCTGCATAAAGGCGGCCAAACCTTCGATCCGGCCTTTGGCGCGCAGTGCTTTACCATTGACCAAGGCACTGATGTCAAATGTTGTTTCGCCCTGCATGGAGGGGATACCCAGCGTCACGTCCAGCGCGCCCAGCCGGCGATCGGCGCCGCTGCGCCGGTCGATCAGCCGCAAACTGCCGCGCCTGACCTCGGCCTTGTCGATGGTCAATGAGGGCAGACCACCCCCGACCGCATCGCCGGAGCGCGCTGCGCCGCCAGTTCCGAAATCCCAGTTGCCACGCCCATCGGGGCCGATTTCAAGCAATATCTCAGGTGCAATGGCGCTGATCCCGGTCACCCGAATATCGCCCCCGAACAGCGCCATCAGATCGACCGACACCGACAACCCCTCTGCGCGCAGCATCGGCCCTGCATCCGACCAGGGCGCATTTGCGATCTCGACGACGCCGGTTGTCACCCCGAGGCTGGGCCACAACATGGGCCGCACATCGCCACTGACATTCAGGGCGCGCCCGGTCTGCTGTTGAAACCGGTCCTCAACCAGGTTGGCGATCCGGTCAGCGGGCAGGAACAGCAAGGTGAGGATCGCAACCGCGCCCAGCAGAACCAGCCCCATCACGATCCGAATGATCCACCGCATACCTGCCTCCACCGCTTTGCCTTGCGAATCCTAGGCGATGGTTTGCCATGGCGCAACGGTGCGGCGCGGCGCGCTGCCTGTGGTTCTGTCGGATGCCTGTTTGCAGGGCAGCACGCGTGGCAGGGCGCGACGCCTCCGGCGGGAGTATTTGGACAAAGAAGAAACACAACTGGGGCGTTTTCATTGCAACGGGCGGGGTGTATGAGGCGCGTATGTCGCAAAATCCGCCAGATCTTCGCCCCGATATTGCCCCCCGTCCACGGCTGGGCGACAGCCGACGACCGGGTCAGCCGACGATCGGCATGGTGTCGCTGGGTTGTCCCAAGGCGCTGGTGGATTCTGAACGCATTCTGACCCGGCTGCGCGCAGAAGGATACGGGATTTCGCCCGATTACACCGGGGCCGACGCGGTGATCGTCAACACCTGCGGATTCCTCGATTCCGCCAAGGCCGAAAGCCTTGAGGCGATCGGCGAAGCGTTGTCGGAAAACGGCCGGGTCATCGTCACCGGCTGTCTTGGGGCCGAACCCGAGTACATCACCGGTGCCCACCCCAAGGTTCTGGCCGTCACCGGACCGCAGCAGTATGAACAGGTGCTGGATGCCGTCCACAAAGCCGTGCCGCCCAGCCCCGACCCGTTCATTGATCTGTTGCCGGCCACGGGTGTGTCACTTACGCCGCGCCATTACAGCTATGTGAAGATTTCCGAAGGCTGCAACCACAAGTGCAAGTTCTGCATCATCCCCGACATGCGCGGGCGGCTTGTGTCGCGCCCCGCCCATGCCGTGCTGCGCGAAGCGGAAAGGCTGGTTGCGGCGGGTGTCAAGGAGCTGTTGGTCATCAGTCAGGACACAAGCGCCTATGGTGTGGATATCAAACACGCCGATGCCAACGGCCACCGCGCCCACATCACCGATCTGGCCCGCGATCTGGGGACGCTGGGTGCTTGGGTGCGGCTCCACTATGTCTATCCTTATCCGCATGTCCGCGACCTGATCCCGCTGATGGCGGACCCGGCCAGTGGCGTGCTGCCCTATCTCGACATTCCGTTCCAACATGCCCACCCTGACGTGTTGCGTCGCATGGCCCGGCCTGCCGCCGCCGCGCGCACCCTGGATGAAATCGCCGCCTGGCGGGGCATCTGCCCCGACATCACCCTGCGCTCGACCTTCATCGTCGGATACCCAGGCGAGACCGAGGCCGAGTTTCAGACCCTGCTGGACTGGCTGGACGCGGCGCAACTGGATCGTGTGGGCTGTTTCCAATACGAAAACGTGGCCGGTGCCCGCAGCAACGCCCTGCCCGATCACGTTGCACCCGAAGTGAAGCAGGACCGTTGGGACAGGTTCATGGAGCGCGCTCAGGCGATTTCCGAGGCAAAACTCGCCGCCAAGGTGGGCCGCCGGATGCAGGTCATCGTCGATGAGATCGACGACGAGGCCGCCACCTGCCGCACCCACGCCGACGCGCCCGAGATCGACGGCAACCTGTACATCGACACAGGCTTTGCCGGGCTGTCGGTCGGCGATATCGTGACCGTTGAAGTGGATGAAGCCGGGGAATATGACCTGTGGGGCCGGCTGATCTGACGGAAGCCGAACCGGGTGGGCAGGACGGATCATCCGCCGGGGCACAGGCGGCACCTCGCATTCATAGGCCAGCCGGGGCGGGTGCAAGATCAAATGACCCTGAGGTCTAAATGCGGCTGCTGCAACCTGTTGCGTCCATCAGATCCGGCGGGGAATACACCCCCCATGAACGCTCAAAGTTTATAAAGCGCTGTGAACTTGGTTTCCAGATAATCCAACAGCGGTGCCTCGTGCGGCTCGAACCCGCAGGCATGGGTGATCGTGGCGCGGGGCGGGCGCAGGCCGCCAAAGCCTTGCAGATTGTCGCGCAGCCATGCCGTGGCAGGTGCGGTGTCACCGCGCACCAGATGGCTGTCGAGATCGGGAATGGCGTTGCGCAGGGCCGCGTGCAGGCAACCGGCATAGACATTGCCCAGCGTATACGTCGGGAAATATCCGAACAGGCCAATGGCCCAATGCACGTCTTGCAACATGCCGTTGGACGGTTTGTCGACCGCCACACCGAAATCGGCAATAAAGCGGGTGTTCCACGCCTCTTCCAGATCGTCGGGCGACAGGGTTCCGGCAATCAGGCTTTGCTCAAGATCAAATCGCAGCAGGACGTGCAGGTTATATTGCACCTCGTCCGATTCGGTGCGGATGAAGCCGGGCGTCACCCGATTGACAGCGCCATGAAACGCGTCGGCGTCGAACAGGCCGATGTCACCGAATGTGTCCTGCATCAAACCATGGAGATACCCGGTGAAGGCGGCCGAGCGGCCCAGTTGGTTTTCATAGATCCGGCTTTGGCTTTCGTGCACACCCATGGAAACCCCTTGTCCCACAGGGGTCAACAGGTGTGACTGGTCGATGTTCTGTTCATAGGTGGCATGGCCCACCTCGTGGATCGTGGAATAGAAACAGTTGAACGGATCGGCCGGGTTGGTTCGCGTGGTGATGCGCACATCATTGCCCGACCCGGACGAAAACGGGTGCACCGCCTTGTCGATGCGCCCGCGCGTCATGTCATAGCCAAAAGCGCGGGCCAGCGTCGTGCTGATCTGCAATTGCCCTGCCTCGGCAAAGCTGCCGGTCAAAGGCAAAGGTTGGTGCGCCGCACCCATCACCCGGTCGCGCAGCGCCACAAGGCGCGGGCGCAGCGCGCCGAACATCCGGGCCAGCCCCTGAGCCGAGGCACCCGGTTCGTAATCGTCCAGCAACGCATCGTAAAGATCGCCACCATCCGCCAGCGCCGCCGCCTGTTCGCGTTTCAACGACAGGACAGTGCGGAACGTGGGCAGGAAGGCCGCCACATCGTTATCGGCCCGCGCCTTGGCCCAGCGCCCCTGCGATGCGCTGGTCACCCGCGCCAGTTCGGCGGCAAGGCGCAGCGGCACACGGGTGGCGCGGGCATAACTGCGGGCGATGTGGCGCAGGTTGGCTGCGCCCACCGCGTCGGGCGCCTCGGCCGAGGTCAGCCAATCGCCCAGCCGTGGGTCGGTGCGGCGGGCGTGCAGGATGGATTCGATGGCGCCCATTTCCTCGGCGCGCTGATCGGCGCTGCCCCTTGGCATCACCGTTTCCTGATCCCAGCCCAGCCGCCCGGCAATTTGCGCCAAAGCCTCGGTATCGCGTTGAAACGCCATCAGATCATCGAAAGCCGACATGGAAACCTCCTGAACCTGGCGTCAGTCGCGCAGGGTTTGAACGACGGGAAACCGCACCTGATGGCGGGCGCGCAGGATAAAAACCCACAGCACCACCGCGCCGAACTGGTGCACGATGGCGATATGCCAGGGCGCGGAATAAATCACCGCCGCGATGCCCAAGAGCATCTGCACCGACAGCATGGCCAGCACCGCGTTGAACGCAAAGCGCGTGGCGCGCAGGGGCGAGCGGCGGGCGCGCCACCACACCACCAGCGCCAAAAGGAACAGCAGGTAACCGGCGGTGCGGTGCATGAACTGTACAAGGCCCGCATCCTCGAAGAAATTGCGCCAGACCGGGGTCAGTTGCAGGGGGTTGGGCGGCAGGATGCCCCCTGCCATCAGTGGCCAGTCGGGAAAGGCCCGCCCCGCGTCAATGCCCGCCACCAGCGCACCCAGCAGGATCTGCACCGCCGCCGCACCAATCAGCAGGGTTGTTGCACCGACAAGCGCCGCCTCGCGGTTGCGGCGGGCCTGGATCAGCTCAATTTCAGAGCGCCCCAGTTGAAAGACATACCAGGCGATCAACCCGAGGATCAGGAAGGCCAGCCCAAGGTGGGTGGCCAGCCGATAGGACGCAACGCTGAGCGCCGTTCCACTCAGCCCCGATGACACCATCCACCACCCGATGAACCCTTGCAGCCCGCCCAAGCCACCCAGCAGCAGCAGCCGCCCGGTCCAGCCCGTGGGGATCTTGCGCGCCAGCAGAAAGCCGAAAAACCCCAGAGCCCAGACAAGGCCGATCACCCGGCCCAGTTGGCGATGGCCCCATTCCCACCAATAGATGAACTGGAATTCCGAAAGGCTCATCCCCTTATTCTGCAACTGGTATTGCGGGATTTCGCGGTATTTGTCGAATTCGATCGCCCAAGCCTCGGCGGTCAGCGGGGGAAGCGCACCGGTCAGCGGGCGCCATTCGGTGATCGACAGACCGGCATCCGTCAGCCGGGTCAGCCCGCCGACAGCGATCATCGTGACCACCAAGGCAAACAGCAGCATCAGCCAGACGCGGATGGCGCGCCGCGCGCCTTTCGGCCGGGCGTCGATCATGCCACCGACCGGGGCCGCCTGACGGGGCTGGTCTGCCCCCACTTCCTGAAAGATCGCGCGCTTGCCACTCATGTCGTCACCTCTGGCCCGGACACTAGCCCCGGCCCCGGCCCCCTTCAACCCTGTGAGCCGCGCAGCAATTGTCGCAGCATCCCATGCAGGGTGCGCACATCGGCCGCCGTGAGCGGCAAGCGCGCCCAGAGGTTGCGCAACGACAATTTCATCGACGCGGCCTTATGGGGCGGAAAAAAGAACCCCGCCTCGTCCAGCCGCTGTTCATAGTGGTCGGCCAGTGTTTCGATGTCGATCTGGCTGGCGGGCACCTGCCCCGCCCATTGGGTGGTGACAGGCGCGGTTTCGATGGTTTGACGGCGCCATTCATAACCGGTGAGCAACACACATTGCGCCAGGTTCAGCGACGGGAAATCCGGGTTCACCGGGACGCTGACAATGGCATTGGCGCGGGCAATGTCGTCATTTTCCAGCCCGGTCCGTTCCGGCCCGAACAGCACAGCCACACGCTGCCCCGCGGCGATCCGCGCGGCGGCGTCGGCCATCGCGGCCTCGGGGGTGAACACCGGCTTGGTCATGTCGCGGCTGCGCGCCGTGGTGGCAAAGACAAAGCCGCAATCGGCCACCGCCGCACCCGTCGTGTCATGCAACGTGGCACCGTCCAGAACCCGGCCCGCCCCGGCGGCCAGCGCTTCGGCCCGGGGATTGGGCCAGCCGTCGCGCGGCGCGACCAGCGCCATGTCGATCAGGCCAAAATTGAACATTGCCCGCGCCGCAGCACCGATGTTTTCGCCCATCTGCGGGCGCACCAGAACGAAAAGCGGCTGGGCGGCGGGTATAGTCATTCATCCTCGCAACGTGATGTTGTGCAGGGTCTTAGGCGCAGGCGGCGCGGGGATCAAGAAGCGTGCCACGCCTTGCCCCGCTTGCCGCCCCGCCGACCAGCGTCTATGAAACCGCAACCCGCCCGCAAGGAGCACCGCCATGGCCAACGCCGACCGCCCGCAAATTTATCTTGTCACGCCTGCGCAAATCGATCTGGCGGTATTTCCCGATATGCTGGCCCGTGTTCTGGATCGGGTCGAGGTGGCCTGCCTGCGCCTGCATCTGGCCAGCCGCGACGACGACACCGTCTTGCGCAGCGCCGACGCCCTGCGCGCCGTGGCCCATGCCCGAGATGTGGCGATCGTCGTACAGGATCACGTCCTGCTGGTTGAACGGCTGGGCCTCGACGGCGTGCATCTTGTCACCGGGGCGCGCAATGTGCGCAAGCTGCGCAAGGATATGGGCGCAGATGTCATCATCGGCGCATTTTGCGGGGCATCGCGCCATGACGGGATGTCAGCCGGCGAAAGCGGTGCGGATTACGTCAGTTTCGGCCCCGTCGGCGAAACCCCTCTGGGCGATGGCACCCGCGCCGAGACGGGGCTGTTCGCCTGGTGGTCGGAGATGATCGAGGTGCCAGTTGTGGCCGAAGGCGCACTGAATGCCGGCAACGTGGCCGAACTGGCCCCGGTGACCGATTTTTTCGCCTTCGGCCCCGAAATCTGGGGCGCCGACGACCCCGTACGCGCCTTGGAAGATTTCGTGAAGATCATCCGCTAAGCCATTCTTTCCAAATGCTGTTGCAGCGTTGCGCGGGTCACTGTTGTCAGGGCATCTGCCAGCGCCTTGCGGTCTGCAAAATCGCAGACCTGCAGCGGCGGATGATACACCACCGTCACCGCCCCTTGCCGCCCGGTCGCCAGTATCTTCAGCAGATGCGTCCCAAACTCCATATCGCCCCACCAGCCGTAATGCGCCCGCGTCTGGCCCGGTGGATCGGTATAAAGGACAGTCACCGCTTGCAGATGCATTGTTGCCTTCATGTCGCCTTTGAAAAACGCCTCGAAAAGTGTTGATTTGAAAGGTAAAACTCTCAATCCATCTGTTGACGTGCCTTCCGGGAAAAACACCAGCCGATGCCCCGCGACCAGCCGGTCATGAAAAAGATCACGGTGGTTGGCTGCTTCGCCCCGACTGCGCCGGATGAACAGGGTTCCGGTGGCGCGTGCCAGCCAACCGATGCCGGGCCACGCCGCCACCTCGGATTTGGCAACGAAATAAACAGTGTCGGCGGCATTCAACGCGAAGATGTCCAGCCACGACGTGTGGTTTGCCACCACCGCGCCACGCCCTGCCATTGGCCGCCCGACCCGTTGATAACCGATGCCCAACACTACAAAGGCGCCGCGACACACAACGCGGGTGATATGCGGCGTCACCGGGCGATGCACCCCGTACAGCGGCCGCTCGATCAGACGCAAGGCCAGCAACACAGCCAGCCCGCCAAACACCAGCCCGCCCAGCAGCCCGCCGCGCCACCCCACGCGCAGCCAGCCAAGCGGCCCGATGCGCGCAGCGGGCGGCGGTGGCGCTGCGCGCCAGGTCGGGCTCAAGACCGGCGCCGGGTGTAGAAATCACGCTGTCGGGCGTTCATCTGCGTGGTGTCCATGACCAGACACACATCTGTGGTGTTGAACGCATGATCCACCCAGGCCCCTTCGCCCACGCACCCGCCCAGCCGCAGATAGGCCTTGATCAGCGCCGGGGTGGCGCGCATGGCGGCAGGGCGGTCCACCTCGGCCTCGGACAGGATGTTCATCGACAAAGCATGGGGCGGACGCGCCCGCACGCGCAATGCCTCGGGCGCCAGGTGGCGGTGATGCAGAACCGACAGGGGCGCCGCCAGTGCCGCCACATCGGTGCCGTGAAACGACGCCACCCCGAACAGGATTTCGGTGTCGATGGCGCGCACATGGTCGGCAAGGGCCGCCCAAAGGTGCATCATGCCCATACCGCCGCGATACTCGGGGTGCAGGCACGACCGCCCCAGTTCCAGCAAACGCCGCCCACTGTCGCGCAACGGGGCAAGATCATATTCGCCTTCGGAGTAGAATTGCCCGGCCCGCCGGGCGGCCTCGGCTGTCATCAGGCGATACACGCCTACCACATGGTCCAATGTGGCGGCATCGCGCCTGTCGTCCACCAGAATCAGATGATCGCTGAAGGCGTCGAACCGGTCAATCTCGCGACATGACTCATGATCGACAAGCGGGCCATCGGCGCCCAGCTCTTGCACAAAAACGCGATAGCGCAAACGCTGAGCCGCCGCCAGATCAGCCGCGTTTTGCGCCATGCGGCAACGAAATTGCGCTCCACGACTGTTCATCTGCCTCATGTCGCCCGTTTTCCAAGGTCTGCCCTGTATTAGGCGCGCAAGCCGCTCAAGGCAACCTTGGCTGAGACGTGGAACGCATTGACACAATCTTAACGATTGTTAGCCTAACGATCAGATCACCAAAAGCTGCAGGCCCCGCACCGGGGATCAGGAATCATAGACCGGAATGAGATCGACGCGCGTGCCATCAATCACCACCCGCCCCTGGTTGCGAAACATCACGGTGACCCGTCCATTGATGTTGGTCTGCACCTGGCCCAGCCCCCAATCGGGCTGGTCGGGGTGGCGCACGATCATCCCCGGTTCAAGAAGTGAGGTCATGTCGCCCATGAAATTGTCCCTGTCCTTTCGGTCGGTTCCGTATGTTCGGGGCGCGGCGCGATGACCGCCACCCCCGACGATCTGAACGCCCTGCTGGGGTCGCGCATCTGTCACGATCTTATCAATCCCCTCGGCGCGATCAGCAATGGATTGGAGCTTTTGGCGATGGCCGGCGCTGCCCACGGCCCAGAGATGAGCCTGATCAGTGAAAGTGTCGAGAATGCAAATGCGCGCATCCGGTTCTTTCGCGTCGCCTTCGGCGCGGCCAGTCCGGGACAGGAAATTGGCCGCGCCGAAATCCTGTCGATCCTTGGCCCGCTGTCCTCGGGCAAGTTGATCATCGACTGGCAACCTGAGACGCATCCATTGCGCGCCGAGGTCAAGCTGGCCTTTCTTTTGATCCAATGCCTGGAAACCGCGATGCCTTGGGGCGGTAAGATCGAAGTCCGGCGCGACGACGATGGCTGGCACCTTGCGGGGCGGGCCGAGCGGTTGAAGCCGCTGCCCGGACTGTGGCCTGTTGTCAGCGAATCTGCGGGGCGTGGCGATATTGACGCCTGCCATGTGCATTTTCCCCTGGCCCACCGTGCCGCCGCCGATCTGGGGCGGCACCTCAGCGTGGCTGAAGGCGCGGGCCAAATCACACTCAGCTTCTGACGGCGCCATGGCCAGTGACAAGATATTTGAAACTGGTCAGTTGTTCTGCCCCCACCGGGCCGCGGGCATGAAGTTTGCCCGTGGCGATGCCGATTTCGGCACCCATGCCGAATTCGCCGCCATCGGCAAACTGGGTGCTGGCATTGTGCATCAGGATTGCCGAATCAAGCTGTTGAAAGAACTGTGCCACCGCATCGGCGTCTTCTGTCAGAATGCAATCGGTGTGATTGCTGCCATACCGACGGATATGTGCAATCGCGCCGTCGATATCATCAACCACCCGGGCGGCAATGATCATGTCAAGATATTCGTGGCCCCAATCGGCCTCGGTGGCGGGCACCACACCGTCGATTTTGGCCAGCGTCACGTCGCCGCGCACCTCGACCCCTGCATCAATCAGCGCACGCACGACACCCTGACCGATGGTATCGGCCACGTCTCGATGGATCAGCAGGCATTCTGCCGCGCCGCAAATGCCGGTGCGCCGGGTCTTGGCGTTCAGCACGACCTTCAGCGCGATTTCCGGGTCGGCGTGCTTGTCGACATAGATGTGCACGATGCCTTCGAGATGGGCAAACACCGGCACCCGTGCCTCGCGCTGGACGAGGCCGACCAACCCCTTGCCACCGCGCGGCACGATCACGTCGATCGTGTCGGTCATCGTCAGCATGGCACTGACGGCCGCGCGATCACGCGTCGGCACAAGCTGAATCGCGTCCTCGGGCAAACCGGCGACGCGCAACCCCTCGACCAGGCAGGCGTGCAGCGCGCGCGACGCATTGAAACTTTCCGACCCGCCGCGCAGGATCACCGCATTGCCCGCCTTGAGACACAGCGCCCCCGCGTCAGCAGTGACGTTGGGACGACTTTCATAGATCACGCCGATCACACCAAGAGGGGTGCGCACCCGCGAAATGTGCAGCCCGCTGGGCCTGTCCCATTCTGCGATCAGCGCGCCCACCGGGTCATCCTGCGCCGCAATCGCACGCAGGCTGTCAACGATGGCCTGAAGGCGCGGTTCGCTCAACGTCAAACGGTCGAGCATCGCGTCGCTCAGCCCCTTGCCGCGGCCCTGCGCCAGATCATCGGCATTGGCCGTCAGGATTGCGGCGCGTTTCGCCCAGACCGAATCGGCGGCAGCGTTCAGCGCTGCCGCCTTGGTGGCCGAAGGGGCACAGGCAAGAAGTGCGGCGGCGGCGCGGGCGCGCTGCCCGATGTCGGACATCAGGGCGGAAATCTCGGTGTGATCGGTCATCGGTCTGGCCCTTCTTTGGGGTCGGGATTCAGGTATTTATTGCAAGAAAGAGAGGCAAGATCACAGCACCATGTCATCCCGGTGGATCAGGGCGGCGCGGCCCGGATAGCCCAGCACCGGTTCGATGTCGCGGCTGTGGTGGCCCATGATCGCCCGCGCCTCGTCGGCGGTATAGCGGCTGAGGCCTGCCCCGATACCCTTGCCGTCGGGGGCGGCGATGGTGACCGGATCGCCGCGACCAAAGTGGCCGGTCACACCGGTCACACCGGCGGGCAACAGCGAGTTGCCCCGGCTGAGCGCCGCGGCGGCGCCGGCATCGACAGTGAGGATGCCACGGGGCTTCATCGCGGCGATCCAACGCTTGCGCGCGATCTGCGGATCGTCCTGGGCCAGAAACCAGGTTGCGTTGGCACCGTTTTCAAGGGCCTGCAACGGGTTGAGCGGGAAACCGTCGGTGATCGCCATGGCACAGCCCCCCCCGGTGGCGGTGCGCGCCGCCATCAGTTTGGTTTTCATGCCGCCCTTCGACAGGCCCGAACCAGCGTCACCCGCCATCGCCTCAATCTCGGGGGTAATCCGCTCGACCATGTCGAACCGGCGCGCGGTTGGCTCGGTCTGGGGGTTGGCGGTGTAAAAGCCATCGACATCGGACAGCAGCACCAACCGGTCGGCCCCGACCGTCACGGCGATCTGCGCGGCCAAACGATCATTGTCGCCAAAGCGGATTTCGTCGGTGGCGACGGTATCGTTTTCATTGACGATGGGCACGACACCGAGGGCAAGCAGTTGTTCCAGTGTGGCCCGGGTGTTGAGATAGCGGCGCCGGTCCATCGTATCTTCGAGGGTGACCAGCACCTGGGCCGTGACAAGGCCGTGGGGCTGCAACACTTCTTCATAGGCACGGGCCAGGCGGATCTGGCCCACTGCCGCCGCCGCCTGGGATTGTTCCAGCGCAAGGGTGCCGTGGCCCAGGCCCAGCACCCCGCGCCCGAGGGCGATGGAACCGGACGAGACAAGGATCACATCGGCATGTCGTTTCAGCAGCGCAACATCCTGGGCCAGGGCGCGCAGCCAGTCGGCGCGCAGCGCCCCGGTGGCCCGGTCGACCAGCAGCGCCGAACCGATCTTGACGACGATGCGCCGGGTGTCGCTCAGGGGCGCCATGGCGCCTCGTCCTCGGCGTCGGTGGCTTCGGTACGGCCCCGGGCGATTTCGGCCCGCACGGCACGCAACACCTCGGTCAGCCCTTCGCGGGTGACGCCCGACATCATCATGACCGGCCCCGCCACCGCCTCAATCGCCGCCTTGCGTTTGGCGCGTTCGTCATCGTCCAGCGCGTCGATCTTGTTCAGAGCGGTGATGCGCGGCTTGTCAGCCAGGGCGCTGCCATAGGCCTCAAGTTCGGTGATGATGGTTTGCCAGTCGCCTGCCACATCTTCGGAGGTGGCGTCGACCAAATGCAGCAAGACGGCACAGCGTTCGACATGGCCGAGGAACGTCACGCCAAGGCCGCGCCCCTCATGCGCGCCCTCGATCAGGCCGGGAATGTCGGCCATGACGAATTCGGCACCGTCCACCCCCACCACGCCCAGGTTGGGCACGAGGGTGGTGAATGGATAATCGGCGATCTTCGGCCGGGCGTTCGATGTGGCGGCCAGAAAGGTGGATTTGCCCGCATTGGGCAGACCCAGCAGGCCGGCATCGGCGATCAGTTTCAGCCGCAGCCACAGCGTGCGCTCCACCCCCTCCTGCCCCGGATTGGCGCGGCGCGGCGCCTGATTGGTGGATGTCTTGAAATGCAGGTTGCCAAAGCCACCGTTGCCACCGCGCGCAAGCACCACGCGCTGTCCCACCTCGGTCAGGTCGGCGATCACGGTTTCCTCGTCCTCATCCAGAATCTCGGTGCCCACGGGCACCCGCAACACGATGTCGGTGCCGGAGAAGCCGGTGCGCTGTCGCCCCATGCCATGCTGGCCGGACTGGGCGAAGAAATGCTGCTGATAGCGAAAATCGATCAGGGTGTTCAGCCCGTCCACCGCCTCGGCGATCACATCGCCGCCGTCGCCGCCATCGCCGCCATCAGGACCGCCGTATTCGACATATTTTTCCCGGCGAAAGCTGATACACCCGGCGCCGCCGCTGCCAGAGCGGATGTAAACTTTGCACAGGTCGAGAAATTTCATGGGGTCAGGCTTTCCGGGGTCAGGATCAGGCTGCGATAGCGGGTTTCGCGGCGCGGCTCAAGGGCGGCGCAGATCGGCGCGGTTCAGACGATAGAGCGTGAGGGGGTGTTCACCGCTGCGCGCCGCCGAAACGCCGGTGTCGGCGCGGATCCGCGCGAATCCCGCGTGGCGCAGAACCGCGCCGCTGGCCGGGTTGTCATCAAAATGGTCGGCCCAAATGGTTTCAACGTGAAACCGCGCCATCGTGTCGGTCAGGAAATGCACAAGGGCCTCTTTGGCAAGGCCCTGTCCCCAATGTGCGGGGTCAAGGAAATACATGCAACGCACCGTGCCCCGCCCGGGCGTCTTGGCGATGCCGATGGCGCCGATCAGCGCCCCGTCCTGACAGATGCCCGCCCAAAACCCCAGCCGCCCGCGAAAACGCGCCGCGTCCAGCCAGCGGCGCGCGGCCGCCTCGGGCCAGGGCAGCGGGATCTGGAACAGCATCCGCGCCACCGCGTCCTGACCGGCGATACGCCGCAGGGCGGAAATATCGGCCTCGGCCAATTCGCGGATCGTCAGACGCGGGGTGGTCAGACGATAGCGGCGGCGCGCCTGCCAATCGGCGCGGTCCAGCATAAGGCTGGCCGATGTCACCTCTTGCCCCAGGGCGCGCGCCATCACCGGCCGCTTACCCGTATAGCGGAAACCCTGTTTGATCAGCACCCGCGCCGATCGATCATTGCCCACAAAATGGCTGGCTGGCAAAGCGCTCTGCCCCGGATCGGCAAACCATGCATCGAGCACCGCATCGCAGGCTTCGGTCGCCAAGCCCCGCCCCCAGGCCGGGCGCGCCAACCAAAAGCCCAACTCGGCGTCTGCCGAGATGCCACCGATCAGCGCGCCCTGTTCGGTTATCACCCAGGTGCGCCCGGCCTCGGCCCCGGCGATGAACCGGTCCGCCGCACCGATGTCATAGGGGTAAGAAATACGGCCCAGCCAGCGCACAACGTCATAGTTGCCGATTCCGTCGGCCAGCGCAGGCGCATCGCCAAGCTCCGGAGGGCGCAAGACAAGACGCATCGTGTGCAGCGTGGCATGGGCCGAAGACATGGCGCGGTGTCACTCAAGGCTCAACGCATAGGTCCAGGTCGGCACCGTTGCGCCACGCGCAACGCTGTAGGATTCCGCATCGCCAAGGTAGGTGAAGCCACAGTTCGTCAGCACCCGCGCCGAGGCGGGATTGTCCTGAAACACCGCGCCGAAAATCGTGCGCGCGCCTTGCGGGCGCGCCTCGACAAGGGCGCGCACCGCTTCGCTGGCCAGGCCGGTGTTCCAGAACGCCGGCGCCACCCAATAGGTGATTTCCGACTGGTCCCGGTCCATCCGGTTGAGGGCGATCAGCCCGACAACATCAGGCAGACCAATGGCGCTGCCGTCCAGAGCCCAGATATCGTGATTGCGCCGGGGGGCTGTCGCCCGGTCGATGAAGGCCTCGGTGGTGCCGGGCGGCAAGGGGTGGGGCACCGACTGGGTGGCGCGGGCGACCCGTTCATCGCCCATGTACATGGCCAGAAGGCCCGCATCTGACCGGCGCAGCGGGCGCAGAACACACCGCTGCGTCGTGACGGTGATTTGCGGGTCTATGGTTTCGGCTTTCATTTCGCTCCTCCCGCGAACACTACAAACAGAACGCTGGCCACGGTCAGGGCGGCCAACGTCCACATCAAACCTCTTTCCCAAGGCGTATCTGCCACCGTCCGGGCGATCAGCGCGCCCGCCAAGGTCCAGAGTGGGTGCAAAATCAGCTGTACCCCGCAAAGACAGATGGCAATTGTTGCCGTGGCTTGCAAGGTGGGGGTGCCGGGCGTGGTAAAGGCGGTGAACCCGGCAAAAATCATCGCCCATGCCTTTGGATTCAGCGGATGCACGATCAGCCCGGCGGCAAAGCCCGGCACGGCTGCGCCCCCCTGCCCTGCGGCCAACCGCATCTGCGCGACACGCCAGGCCAACCAGACGATATAGGCGGCGCTGATATATTTCAGCGTCGTGAAGACCAATGGAAATTGCGCGGCCAGCGCCATCAGCCCAAAGCCGATCGGCCAGATGATCAACTGTTTGCCCAGAACAACACCAGCGACGAAAGGCAACGCAGACCGCAGACCAAACCCGGCACCCGTAGCCATCAAGGCCATATTGGCAGGGCCCGGCGTGCCCACCTGGCTGGCTGCGAAGATCAGGAAACTGCCGACCGCCACACTCATCACTGTTGGCCGCTCTGGGACTTGATCATGGTGTTCCCCGGCCCGTTTCAAGGCGGTGAAGGACGATAAAACGCATCAGGGGACCGGCGATGCGCCGGTCCCCTGATTTCGTCAACCTTTGAAACTGCGACTTATTCAGCAGCCTCGGCCACGGGCAGAACCGATATGAAGGTGCGGCGTTTCAAACCCTTGTGAAAGATCACCTTGCCCTCGACTTTTGCAAAGATCGTGTGATCCGTGCCCATGCCCACGCCTTCGCCTGGCCACATCTTGGTGCCACGCTGGCGCATGATGATATTGCCGGGGATAACCGCCTCGCCGCCGAACTTTTTTACGCCCAGACGACGGCCCGCACTGTCGCGGCCGTTGCGGGATGACCCGCCTGCTTTCTTGTGTGCCATGAGGTATTACTCCTTTTCAGCGGCGAATGCGGTGGCCTGATCCAGCCAACCGTCACGCTGGATCCGGCCCTTGAACGACAGTTGATCGTCCATATAGGCGGTTTCCTCGGGGCTCCAGGCGGCGATCTGGTCAAAGTGGAACACACCGTTTTCATGCAACAGCGTTTCCAACTTGGGCCCGACACCCGAAATCCGCTTCAGGTCATCGGCGCCGCCTTCGCGGGCTTCACTCAGAAGATTGGCGGGTTTCACACCCGAAACTTCGGCGTCGTCTGCGGCAGGCGTTGCAACGCGGGCTGCCTCGGCCTTGGCCGGCTTCGCGGTGCGGTCCTGTTCGGGCTTGGCGGGTCTATTGCTTGCCGCGCCCAGAGCGGCAAGTGCGGCGACAGACAACGAACCGGTCCCGATGGCGGCTTTCACGCCGGTCGCATCCGCGCCCGATTCGAGGATGTCACCGATACGCACCAGCGTCAGCTTCTGACGATGGCCCTTGGTGCGCTGCGAACTGTGCTTGCGCCGCCGCTTGACGTAATGGATCAGCTTTTCGCCCTTGATCTGGTCGATCACTTCGGCCTGCACTGCCGCGCCTTCGACAAACGGCGCGCCGACAGTGCCACCAACCATAAGGACTTCGTTGAATTGGATTTTCTCGCCAGCCACAGCCGCCAGACGCTCCAGTCGCAGCACATCGCCGCTTTGGACCCGGTACTGTTTGCCGCCGGTTTTCATAACCGCGAACATCGTATCTTCCTCATACTCCGCGCCCTGTGGTCCCCGATCGGGCGTTTCGGCCTGCACACACAGGCCACCTCGGACAGCGCGCCCGTTCGGGCGACATTGCAAAATCTGAACAGAGGATTCCCGCTCAGAGATCCGGTGTATGTTTCAGAAAACCGCCCGTGTCAAGCGAAGGGTCACACCAGAGACCACAACAGCTTGGTTTCCACCCGGAACACGCCCGGCGTCAGCGCAGCGCCCCGAGGCGCGTCCCCCTGCGCGGCGTCAAAGGTCTTCGCCGATGATAAACTGTGCAGCCTCCTGCCCCAAGGCTTGGGAAATGGTGGTGTACATCACATCAAACGCGCCAAAAATCGCACGGTTCAGCGCCTGGCCTTCGTCGGTAAGTGACAGAGCCGTATAAACGACAATATCGTCCTCTGCCAGCGGCTGATAGGCCAGGGTCAGATAGGCAAAGACCCAATCAATGGTGTCGGCACGAATTTCGGCTTCTTGTGCCCAGACATCACTCAGCACCTGTTCTTCCGTCATCTCCTCGGCAAAGGCGCCGCCATCCATGAGACCGATGTAAAATGCGTAATTTGCATTCATCGCGCCAACGATGTTCGATTCGACCAGATCATTGGCATCCACAAAGGATTCGATCGCGTCAAGCCGCCCGTCTTCTGTATCGCGCAGTTCGGCAAATCGCTCTTTCGCAGCCTCTTCGACGCCTTCGTCCATCATCGCACGGCGCGCTTCAAGTTCCAGCCGGACAATCCGCGCCCCCCGCTCGGACGTGAAAAAATCGACCAAAGGCTTAACATCGGCGTCGCCCAGCAACGCGTCAAACCGCTGCGACACCACAGTATTCATCGCATCAGAGTCATAAAGTTGCGCAACAATAGCCGGCCAGGCATTGCCACCACGCCCCGGAAACAACTCGGCGCGCAAATCTTCACCATAAGAAAGACCTTCGGCCTGCATGATCGCAATCACCTCGGGCATCAGCAAGGCATCGTACAGCGCGCGGACTTCGGCACGCGACTGGCCCTGCTGCGGCACCACGATCTGCGCCTGCGCCGGCAGCCAGGCGAAAATCGACACGACAATTGCGGGCAACATGCGGGGCATGGGGGATGTCTCCAGAAAACACAATTTGACTAGCAAGATTGAATTAAGCCCGCCCCGCCGCCCTGCCAAGGGGCAGGATCGTCGCGCAACACAATAATCTGGGGCACGCACCCGAAATTCCCCGACAAAGCAGTTGCATCGCCCTGCATGAAACAGTATCCAGCCGCGAGATCGTGGAGAGGTGCCGGAGTGGTCGATCGGGGCGGTCTCGAAAACCGTTGAGCCTGCAAGGGTTCCCAGGGTTCGAATCCCTGTCTCTCCGCCACAAACCATTCGCGAACCCGAGTCGAGGCCCCAGTGTGGGCCTTTTTTCTTGTTGATTCAAAGGGGTTTAACGAGGCCATACGACTTTCGGAGACTGGCCGTTGGCCCGAAATTGGTCTCCGAACGCCCCGCGTCTCCTTTCACCCGCCCTTCACCCAAATCGAGACGCATTCAAAAATGCGCGTCATTTCGGATGCTTGCCGAGAATGGGTTGCGCCGCAGTTGAGTTCGGTTCAACCGTTGTCCAAACGGTCAGAGATACCCGAGGGCGGCGTGGTTGTGCGGGGTGATGCGGAACATTGAGGCGCGGACTTTGAGCTGAGGTTGCTATGCTGGGAGACGTGTTTCCGAGGTTGGTTACTTGGGATACCTGTTGATCAATAGCTGGATGATGAGTTGGGACATGTCTGACGAAAAACCTAGACAGGCCATCGTGCCGATTGAGACGCGCATGCCGAGTGTCGCGGTGCCAAGCGGCAACCGACTGGTTCAGCGTGCGGTGGCTGATATTGCATCGTCGATACGATCCCGGTCGACATCGCCGCAGCTTGTTATGCGCCGCGTGGGGGAGTGCGAATTTCTTGAGGACGACTACCATCAATTGGTGGTATGGGCGGAACTACTTGGGTTTGATGGAGATGTAGACACTGTTGCAGCGCATCTGGCGGATGCCTATCGAATTTATGGACATCGCCACGAAACAATCGATGATTGGGTGCTCAACGGACAGATTCAATTTGCCGCGTTCACTCGAAGTGGTCTTTCTGAACTGCCGTTGCGACACGTCCCGAGCTTAAAGTTTTTGTGGTGCCACAGCAATAAGTTGGCGGAGCTCGATTTATCTCATGTCCGCGAACTAGAATTTCTTCATTGCGACGATAATAAACTAAGAGAATTGGACCTTTCGCGGAATCCAAAGCTTACTGATTTGAGACTTCAGGGAAACGAGCTGACGGAGCTCAACGTTTCCCAGGTACCAGAACTCAAGGGGCTAAATTTTGCCAGCAATCATTTGACTGAAATTGATCTTTCAGAAATGGCACATCTGGATTGGTTTCGTTGCCATTCAAATCAGTTGGTAGAAATCGATCTCTCCCATGTGTCGGAACTCAAAGTCTTAGAGGCTGATCTAAAAGTAATTGAGTGAGTTCAGCAGGTTGTGATTCTGTTCGGTTGCGAAGCTGAACGGAGATCCCATGGCCTGGACCGAACTCACCCGTCGCCAACATGACCGAGCA
>Ga0100398_1000132_pt1 | contig 69646 bp, 65 predicted proteins | sample CryGeymeta201522_FD_81568 | JGI IMG/M metagenome (GOLD analysis project Ga0100398, IMG submission 81568) | Groundwater microbial communities from Crystal Geyser aquifers in Utah, USA - Crystal Geyser metaG 2015-22 | ecosystem: Environmental > Aquatic > Deep subsurface > Groundwater | place: USA...
CGAGATCCTCGACCAGATCGACCACATCATCGGAATCGAGATCGCGCACCGCCTCTGCGAGCACTTCTGGCGTCAGAAGGTTGATCACCTCCTCGCGGATCGAGTCGTCGAGTTCCGACAGGATATCGCCGTCGAATTCCTGCCCGTAGAGCGCGATCAGCCGCCGCCGGTCATAGGCGTTGCTCTGTTCGAGCAGGTCGGCGATATCGGCCGCATGCAGCGGCTCCATCTCGGCCCAGAGCATTTCCCTGTCATTGGTCTCGAGCGCATACATGATGCGCGCGATCAATCTCCGGCTCAGCGGCGAGTGATCCTCGATGCCCTCGGCCTCGGGGGCCGGATGCTCGTCCTCGTCTGCCATGTCATCCCCCTGTCGGTCCCGTTCGCGCAGGCTTAAAGAAGCTGCCTTGGGAAAACAACGCCATTGGCAGTCTCACACCGGTTGATCTGGTGGAGGACGGCCCGAGGCTGCTCACGCATCGGCCAAGGCCCGCGCCAGCCGGCGCTGCCGGTCGATCACCCGCGCCAGATCGAGGGTGACGATCTGCCCGTCCCGCACCACGGGCCGCCCCTCGACAAAGAGATCGCGCACGCGGTGCGGCCCGGCCAGAACCAGCGCCGCCGGATCCCAACTGCCGGCACTCTCGATCCTTGATACATCCCAGATCGCGAGATCGGCGCGTTTTCCGATCGCGATCTGCCCGCAATCGGGACGCCCCAGCACCTCGGCACCGCCGCGCGTCGCGATCTCCAGCGCTTCGCGCGCAGACATGGCATCGGCGCCCCGTGCGACCCGTTGCAAGAGCATCGCCTGCCGCGCCTCGAGCATCAGATTGCCCGCATCATTGCTGGCCGAGCCATCGACGCCCAGCCCGATCGGCACCCCGGCATCCCGCATCGCCCGCAGCGGCGCGATGCCCGATCCCAACCGGCAGTTCGAACAGGGGCAATGCGCAACACCGGTGCGGGTTTTTGCAAACAGGTCAATCTCTTGCGCGTCCAACTTGACGCAATGCGCATGCCAGACATCCGGGCCCGTCCAGCCCAGATCCTCGGCATATTGGCCAGGGCGGCAGCCGAACCTGTCCTGCGCATAGGCCACATCCTCGGCGTTTTCGGCCAGATGCGTGTGCAGCATCACGCGCTTGTCCCGCGCCAGCAGTGCTGACTCGCGCATCAGGTCGCGGCTCACGGAGAAGGGCGAACAGGGGGCAATTCCCACCCGGCACATCGCGCCCTCGGTGGCATCGTGAAACTGATCTATGACGCGAATACAATCGTTTATAATACGATCTTCATCCTCAACCAGAGCGTCAGGCGGCAGGCCTCCGGCGCTTTCTCCGATGCTCATCGCGCCGCGCGTGGGATGAAACCGCAGTCCGATCTCGGCCGCCGCGTGGATCGTGTCCTCAAGCCGCGCCCCGTTGGGAAAGAGATAGAGATGGTCCGACGTAAGCGTGCAGCCCGAAAGCGCCAGTTCGGCCAGACCGGTCAGCGCCGAGACATGCATCTCCTCTGGTCCGAACCGCGCCCAGATCGGGTAGAGTGTCCTGAGCCAGCCAAAGAGCAGCGCATCCTGACCGCCGGGGACGGCGCGAGTCAGGCTTTGAAAGAGATGATGATGCGTGTTCACGAGGCCGGGTGTCACCACGCAGCCGCGGGCGGACAGGACCTTGCCCCGACTGAGCAGGTTCGGTCCGACAGCGGCGATCACACCCTCTCGGATCAAGACATCAGTGCCACGCAACTCGTCACGCCTGTCATTCATCGTCAGCAGAACATCCGCATCGCGAATCAGATATTCCGTCATTGAATCAGATCCTTACGAGTCCGTGTTGCATTTCAGGCGGCCGTATCAGGTCTGGTCCCGGACTGGCCTGTCTGTGCTCATCCCTTACGCCACACGCGACAGGATCTCCAGCGCCGCGTCCAGCTGCTGATGTCCCGCCGCAGCGACGGCACGTCCGCCCTGATGCACCGGACCGCCGGTCCAGTCGGTCACAAGTCCCCCCGCCGCCTCGATGACTGCAATCGGGGCCTGGATGTCATAAGCTGCCAGTCCCGCCTCGATCACCAGATCGATCTGGCCTGCTGCCAGCAGCGCATAGGCATAGCAATCCAGACCATAGCGCGTCAGTTTCGCGCGCCGCGCAACCTCCGCGAAGGCCGCGCCCTCAGCAGGGCTGCCAACCTCCGGGAAAGTGGTAAACAGAATTGCGTCTTGAAGAGGCCGATTCCCGTGCACGCGCAGGGGCCGCAGGCCCATCGGCCCCGCAACCTGCGCCAGACCGAACCCGCCTTCGAACCTCTCCCCGATGAAGGGCTGGTCAATCAGGCCATAGATCGGCCCACTGTCATCGGAGAGCGCCACCAGCACGCCCCATGTCGGCGCACCCGCCAGGAATGCACGGGTGCCGTCAATCGGATCAAGCACCCAGGTCAGGCCACTGCTGCCGGCCTTCGGTCCAAATTCTTCACCTAGAATGGCATCTTTTGGTCTGTGTTCTTCCAGATGGGACCGCATGGCACGTTCAGCGGCCCGGTCTGCTTCGGTCACGGGATCGAATGCACCATTTGACAGCTTGTTGTCCGCGTGCAATCCGTCGCTTCGGAAAAACGGCAGGACGGCGGCGCGGGCGATATCCGCCAGCGCATGAGCGGTCGCGATGATCTTTTGCTGGTTCATAAGCCTCGCCTGTGCTTCGCTACAGATCTGGGCTTATCGGGTCACGCCGCCGCGCTCAAGCGACCTCGCTCAGGACGCGGGCAAGATCGAACAGGCGACGCCGCTGATTCTCGGGGATCGCGTAGTATGATCTCACAAGATCGAGCGCTTCCTTGTCACCCATCAGGTCAGCAGCCATACCACCAGACTTGTCTTGCGCGTTGCCCGGTTCATGCTCCAGCCCCTCGAAGAAGAAACTGATTTCGACGCCAAGCGCATCCGCGATATCCCAGAGCCGGGATGCGCTCACACGATTCGCACCCGTCTCATACTTTTGAATCTGTTGGAATTTTATGCCAACACTTTCAGCTAGTTGTTGTTGCGTCATACCGACCAGCCAGCGCCGATGGCGGATCCTCTTTCCAACATGAGTATCAACAGGGTGCGTCATTCAATGTTCCTTTTTTTACAAGCGCACATTTTACAAGCGCACACGCAGCCATGATCATTTATCACCGGCGCACCATACACTAAAGGCCGCTACGCAACAAAGCTCGCTACGCAACGCGGTAACGCTCCTGTGAATGTATCAAGAAACATCAACATTACAAGATTTTTTGCTATCCTTCAGCGCTCCCTTCCTGCAAGAGGCTCAATCTAAGCGAGCAACGACTGGCATACGGGCACTCCTTTGACCAAGGTGCGGAATTTGCCAGGTCAGTTGGAATTAGCTTAATTCGATCAATAGATCGACGCAGAAATGGCCGAGTGAAAGGAGACCGGATGCGCGCCGTCCAAGTCAAATCCAGCGGAAGCAAACCGGTTCTTTGCGATCTCCCACGCCCAGTTCCGGGCCTCGGAGAATTGCGCCTGCATATCCACGCCTGTGGGCTGAATTTCGCAGATCTGCTTATGATCAAGGGCGAGTATCAGGACACGCCGGTGGCTCCATTCACGCTCGGGATGGAGGTTGCAGGGGTGGTCGACGCCCTTGGACCCGACATCTCCAGCCCCGCCCCCGGCACGCGCGTTGCGGTGTTCGGCGGTCAGGGAGGCCTTGCGGACTATGGCTGTTTTCCGGCCGAAAGGGCTGTCCTGTTGCCAGACGCAATGCCTTTCGAGGAGGCCGCTGCTTTTCAGATCGCCTATGGCACCAGCCATGTCGCGCTGGACCACAAGGCCCGACTGCAAACGGGCGAGACGCTCCTCGTGCTTGGGGCGGCAGGGGGCGTTGGCTTGACTGCGGTCGAGATTGGTAAGCTGATGGGCGCCCGGGTGATCGCCTGCGCGCGCGGGCAGGACAAGCTAGAGGTCGCGCGACAGGCCGGAGCCGACCATCTGATCGATGCGCGAACCGACGATATCCGAGAGTTTTGTCGGGCCTTGGGCGGCGTCGATGTCGTCTATGATCCGGTGGGAGGGGCACAGTTCACCTCCGCCCTGCGCGCCTGTAATCCCGAGGCCCGGATCCTGACCATCGGCTATGCCAGCGGAGAGGTGCCGCAGATTCCCGCCAATCACCTTCTGGTCAAGAACCTGTCGGTGATGGGTCTCTACTGGGGGGGATACCTCAAATTCCGCCCCGAGGTCGTCACCAAAAGCCTTCAAGTCCTCTTTGGCTGGTATGAATCGGGCCGGATCAAACCGCATATCAGCCATGTGCTGCCGCTCGATCGGGCGGCAGAGGGGATCGAGATGTTGCGCAGCCGCAGATCGACCGGAAAGGTCGTGATCACAATGACCTGAATGGCTCCACCGCATCAGTTGCACCGCGTTTCAACCGGTCAACATGATGGTTCTGGACGAATCTCTGGACGGATCAAGGATAAAAACTGTCGGAAAAACTTGAAAACCCTGCTAACCTTACCGATATCAACCTCAAAGCCTCATGTCGGGGCCGAGACTCACATAACGGAGGTATATATGGCAGAGTTCAACACGATCCGGACGGCGACGGGCACACGCACCGCCCAGATTGACGCTGGTCTGCGCGCGCACATGAACAAGGTCTACGGCACGATGTCCGTGGGGATGTTCATCACGGCGCTTGCGGCTTGGGCCATTGCGGGGCTTGCCGTCACAACCGATCCTTCAACCGCCGCAGCACAGCTGCCGAACGGCACGCTGCTGTCAAGCCTTGGGGCCGCGATTTACCTGTCACCGCTGAGGTGGGTGGTGATGCTGGCGCCGCTTGCGTTCATCTTCTTTGGCTGGACGGCGCTATTGCAGCGGGCCTCTGCATCAGCGGTGCAACTGGGCTTTTTCGCCTTTGCCGCGCTGATCGGGATTTCGATGAGTTCGATCTTTCTGGTCTTCACCAGCTTTTCGATCGTTCAGACCTTTCTGGTCACGGCGATCGCATTTGCCGGTCTCTCGCTCTGGGGCTACACGACGAAGAAGGACATCTCGGCCTGGGGCAGCTTTCTCATCATGGGGGTGATCGGCCTTCTTGTGGCGATGATCATCAACATCTTCCTCGGTTCTCCCGTGATGATGCTGGCCATTTCGGCCATCGGCCTGCTGATTTTTGCCGGCCTGACCGCGTATCATACGCAGGAAATCAAATCCACCTACGTGGCTCATGCGGCGCATGGCGATCAGGACTGGATGGATAAGGCCGCCTACAATGGCGCGCTCAGCCTCTACATCAGCTTCCTGAACATGTTCCAGTTTCTGCTGATGTTCATGGGACAACGCGAGTAAAACGGCAGACGATCCCAAACCAACAGGGCCGGTCATAGCGACCGGCCCTTTTCATTTCTGCCGTTCTGCATCACAAAAACAAAAGGCCGCGCCTCGCAGGCACGGCCTATCCAATCCTGATAGGTCAGGCGATCCTACTTGATCTTGCCTTCCTTGTATTCGACATGCTTGCGCACCACCGGGTCGTATTTGCGGACCGTCATCTTTTCAGTCATGGTGCGCGCGTTCTTTTTGGTCACATAAAAATGGCCGGTGCCTGCGGTCGAGTTCAGGCGGATCTTGATGGTCGTCGGCTTCGCCATTGGTCTTCTCCTGCGCCGAGCGCTCGTGCCACCCGTGAATATCTCATGAAGTCTGCCTTTTAATCACGCGCGCGCCCGAGTCAACCGCGATCGTCGTGTCTGGCCGGATTTCGTGTTCCTCACCCTCAGTTCTGCGACACGCGTGTCGGCGCACGGTAGAAATAATGCACCCCGATTGTCGCAGTCCGTGAGAATTGCCGCGCCCATCGCGGACTGACCGCGCGGGCATGATAGTGCGTTGCACCATGCGTCAAGGACCGCGTAGCGCCTTCAACCATGAGTTTTGCCACTATGCCGACACGACGAAACGCATCCTGTTCGCGGATGGTGTCCGGGGATCCGTCGCAGGTAAAGGTGAACTGGCACTGATACTTGCGTCCCGTGCCTTGATGGATCACGCCACAAACCGTGTTCGGATAAGACGGGTCATCAACGCGGTTCAAGATCACTTCTGCCACGGCAAACTGACCCTTGACACTCTCGCCGCGCGCCTCAAAGTAAAGTGCTTCGGCAAGACAGCGCCAGTCCGCGCCGCCCTTGGCTACGCCTTGTGCTTCGAGCCAGTCCTGTGAATATTCTATCGCCAGTTCGGGTCGCGGCGTGTGCCCCGCCACGCGCTCACCGGAAAGCGAGCGCAGCGCCTGAGTCTCCTGATCCATAAGCCTGTCCAATGGCGCATCAGCCAATAGCGGGCCTGCCAGCGCCGCGATGATCGCGGCCAGTGCAATCCGTTTCATGCGTGATCCCCCACTCTGTCAGGACAAATGCCCCTCTTCAAGAAGGATCAAGTAGAGAAATGGACCGCTTGCGTCCACCCTTGGGCTGGCGGATCCTTGCCTATGGCAAGGTCTGTTAACTTCGTACCAGATTTTCATATCATATCTTGCGCAGATCGGTGTGTTATCTACCCGATCTTGTCTCTGACCGTCAGCTGTGCGGCAGCAAGTCGCGCCACAGGAACGCGGAATGGCGAGCAGGAAACGTAATTGAAACCGGCATCTCGGCAGAATCCGATTGATTCGGGATTTCCGCCGTGCTCGCCGCAGATCGACAAAATGATGTCGGGATTGGCAGCCCGCCCGCGCTCTGCCCCGATTTTCAGCAGTTCGCCTACCCCGTCGATATCAAGCGTGTGAAACGGATCTTCGGGATAAACCCCCTGTTTGACATAGTCAGACATGAAGCGCCCAGCATCGTCGCGCGAAAGACCGTAGGTCATTTGCGTAAGGTCATTGGTGCCAAAGCTCAGAAAAGACACCAACGGCGCGATTTCGCCCGCGCGCAGCGCTGCGCGAGGCGTTTCCACCATCACGCCAAGCCGATACGTGAAATCGCGCTGCGTCTCGTTGCGCACAGCGGCGGCCACGGAGTCGATGCGGGTCTTGACCAGTTCCACCTCGCGGCGCGCGCTGACCAGCGGGATCATCACCTCGGGCACGACCGGCGCGCCTTGCTTGCTGGCCTCCAGTGTCGCCTCGAAGATGGCCCGTGCCTGCATGTCATAAATCTCTGGCACGGTGATCCCCAGGCGCACGCCGCGCATCCCCAGCATGGGGTTGTATTCGCTCAGCGACTCGACCCGACGGATGACATCCGAGAGCGGCAGATCAAGGGCTTCCGCCAGTTTCAGATGCCCGGCCCTGTCGGTGGGCAGGAATTCGTGCAAGGGCGGATCGAACAGGCGGATACAGACCGGCTGACCCTGCATGATGCGAAAGAGATCGGTGAAATCCGCCCGCTGCATCGGCAAGAGCCGCTCGAGCACCGCCGCGCGATCCTCGCTACTATCGGCAAAGATCATCTCCCGCATCACGGTTAGCCGCTCTTCGTCAAAGAACATGTGTTCGGTCCGACACAGCCCGATGCCGCGCGCGTTGAACCTGCGCGCAACCTCTGCGTCCGCGGGCGTATCGGCATTGGCACGCACCGCGATATCGCGCAGATCATCCGCCCAGCTCATCAGGGTCTGAAAAGCTTCGTCGTCGGCCGCTTCCAGAAGCGGGGTTTCGCCCGCAAGCACAAGACCGTTCGTGCCATCGATGGTAATCACCTCACCGGCCTTGACAACGCGGCCATCGGGCATCGACATTTGCTTGCGCCGGATCTCAAAGTGAATGTCGGACGCCCCTACGACGCAGGGCACCCCGATCCCACGGCCAATGACCGCGGCGTGGCTGGTGATGCCACCGCGTTCGGTCAAAACTGCCACTGCGGCATGCATTCCGCGGATATCCTCCGGGCTTGTCTCGCGGCGGGCGAGGATGCAGGCCTCGCCATGCGCCGCGGCAGCCTGCGCCTCGGCCGCCGAAAAGACGACCCGGCCAGAGGCCGCACCGGGACTGGCGGCAATGCCACGCGCAAGGATGTCGCGCGGCACGTTCGGATCCACCTGGCGGTGCAGCAATTCATGCAGGGCGCGCGGCTCGATCCGCATCAACGCCTCTTCGCGGCTGATGATGCCGTCCTGCGCCAGCGCCACGGCGATCCCGACCGCCGCACGCGCATTGCGTGCCACACGCAGCCCGTCCAGAATCCAGACCCTGCCACTCTCAATGGTGAATTCGGTCTGCATTTCCTCGCGCAGCTTCTGGCGCATGAGATGCGTGAAACGTTTGATTTCCACAAAAGCCTCGGGCGCCAGTTCCTCTAGCGAAGGACCGCGCGGATCGCTTTCGAGATAAACAGAATCGACCCCCCGACGCAAGGCATCGCGGCCTTGGCTCTGGCTGAGGTAACGCCCGGTGATCTGGCGCGCACCGGTCTGGCTGTTGACCAGTTGCATCACGCCAGAGCCGCATTCGCCCCGCCCCAGTCCAAGGGCAAGTTCCTGCACGACAAGGCCCAGACCGGCATCGGCGGGCGCGCCCTTGGCCTGCCGCAAGAGCCGCGCTGTCGTGCCCGTCCAGGCCCGGGCCATCGAACGCAGCACTTCGGTCAGCTGCACCGCCGGATTCTGCGGGAATTCCTCGTCGGTCTCATCCTCATAGGCCTTGAGCGCCTGACTCAGGCCCAGAATGGGATCTTCGGACACTCCCTCGAAGATGTCCGGATCAAGCCGCGCCACATGCACGGCGTAGGATTGCACGAAGCGCAGATAGATTTCCGTTGCGGCCAGTTTGCCGATCCGTTCCGAAAGATCGACCAACCGTGCGTCGTTGATGCCGATATTGAGCATCGCGCCCGGCCCGCCCCAATCTGGATCCTCAGACGAGGGTCGGACACACAAGAGTGGCGCGGCGCCGAACGGCTCCAGCAATCTGGCCATGTCCGGCAATTCGCCCGCCGCGATCCGACGCACCGCCTCAAAGGAGAGCGCGATAGTGCGCGGCACCGGCAGATCGAGGCGTACAAGACGTTGAAGGCATTTTGCGCGGCCGCCATGGGTGCTGATATGCACCGGAGCCGATGGCGTGATCGGGGTAATGTGGGACTCGTCTTGCTGCACTGCGGCACCTTTCATTTGCCCGCACCATACGCCGCAAGGCGAACAAGGCAAGGGAAAGCATGACGCGCACGTGACAGGACGGGCAGTCTCAGCCCTCGATCCGGGTGAGGTCCGCCGCGTGCAGGCAGATATGCCGGATGCTGCTCAGCAGGTTGAGTCGGTTGCGCCGGATCACGGCGCTTTCGGCATTGACCTGCACCGCTTGAAAGAAGGCGTCGATGGGCGCGCGCAAGCCCGCCATGGCGGTCATGGCAGCGGCGAAATCCTCGGATTTGAGCGCGGCGGCGATGGCGGGCTCTGCTGCGTCGAGCGCGGCGAAAAGCGCGCGTTCCGCGTCGGTCTCGGCGAATTTCACATCCGCGCCGTAGGAATATTCCACCCCGTCCTTGGCCTCGGCCTGGGTCAGGATGTTGTTGGCGCGCTTGAAGCCTTGCAACAGGTTTTCGCCATCGTCGGTCTTGAGAAAATCCGAGAGGGCGCGGGCGCGGTGGACCAAGAGCGTGAGATCGTCATTGCCGGGCATCGCAAGACAAGCGTCGATCACGTCATGGCGAATGCCCTCGTCCCGCAGATGGACCTTGAGGCGGTCGTGGAGGAAGGCGAGGAGGCTGTTATACTCGGGTGACGCATCCTCAGGCACCAATTCGCCCGTCTTTATAGCCTCGCACAACTGCGAGTCGGCCGAAACAAGCAGGTCAGCAAGACTAACCCGAAGCCCATTCCCCAACACCAGCCGAATAACCCCCAGCGCCGCCCGCCGCAGCGCATAGGGGTCCTTGCTCCCCGTGGGTTTCTCGTCAATCGCCCAGAACCCCGTCAGCGTGTCGATCTTGTCGGCGAGCGCCACGGCGACCGAGACGGGGGCAGAGGGCACGGCGTCGCCCGGCCCCAAAGGCTTGTAATGCTCCTCGCAGGCCGCCGCCACTTCCGCAGGCAGCCCCGCCGCCGCCGCGTAATAGCGCCCCATCAGCCCCTGCAATTCGGGGAATTCGCCGACCATCTCCGATTGCAGATCGGCCTTGCAGACCCGCGCGGCCTCTGCGGCCAGATCGGCATCCGCGCCGACCAGCGGCGCGATCTCGCGCGCCAATGCCGCGATGCGCGCCACGCGTTCGGCCTGTGAGCCGAGCCTGTTGTGGAAGGTGACGGAGGTCAGCCCCTCGGCCATGCCCTCAAGACCACGCCCCCGCACCGCCTGCAGGTCATTCTCCCAGAAGAATTTTGCATCACTGAGCCGCGCCGTCAGCACCTTCTGATTGCCCGCGAGGATCGTCCCACCGTGATCGGGCGTCTCGACATTGGCGACCGTGACGAACCGCTCGATCCGGCCTGTCTTGGGGTTTTTGACACTGAAAAACTTCTGATGCGTGCGCATCGAGGTCTGCAAGACTTCCGTCGGCAGGTCCAGAAACGCCTCGTCGATCCGGCCCATCAGCACGACGGGCCATTCCACGAGCCCCGCGACCTCGGCCAGCAGCCCGGAATCCTCGACCATCTCATAGCCGCTGGCAAAGGCCAGATTGCCCGCCTCCTGCCAGATCTGTTCGGCCCGCTCTGCGGCATCGAGCATGACGTGATCGCGCCGCAATTTTGCGCGGTAGTCATCGAAAGAGGAGACCGCGAAGCGCCCCGCCCCCATGAAACGATGCCCTTCGGTCATGTTATCGGCGCGGATGCCATCGACATCGAGATCGACCACCTGCACCGTGCCCGCATCATCGGTCAGAATGCAGAGAATAGAGTGCAAGGGGCGCACCCAGCGCAGGGAACCCGCGCCCCAGCGCATCGACTTGGGCCAGGGGAAACTGCGGATGAGCTTCTCCAGCTCTACGGCCACGATCTCTGTCGCCGGGCGGCCGGGTCGGGTGATCGTGGCAAAATAGACTTGCCCCTTCTTCTCGTCGCGCAGCTCCAACGCATCGCGCGTCACGCCCGCGCCTCGCAGAAAACCCTCGATCGCCCCTTCGGGTGCGCCAAGCTTCGGACCCTTGCGCTCTTCTCGTGTCGTCGGGCTGGCCGCGAGCAATCCCTGCACCGTCAGCGCCAACCGCCGAGGCGTCGAGAAGGCCGCGGCCCCGGCATAGGTGAGCCCTGCCTCAACCAACGAATCGGTCATCAGCCGCTTGAGATCCTCGGCGGCGCGTGCCTGCATCCGCGCCGGGATTTCCTCCGAGAAGAGTTCGATCAGGAGATCGGGCATGGCTCAGTATCCTTGCGGCGGAGAGGGACAATCGGCAGGCGCGGGCTGGCCATCGAACACGATCTTGCCGCAGCGATTGATCTGGTGCCAGGCATAGCCGCGACCGTCCGGGTAAATGGCCAGCACCCGGTCCACCCCATAGACCACGTCCTTCTGCCCCAGATAGGCGCGCGCGCCCCCCGCCTCGAGATCCTCGCCAATCGCCTTGGCATCAAAGCAGTCGAACCAGCCCGGCGCCATGAGTGGCACGGCGTCCGCATAAGGGGTAAGGCCAACATCCTGCGGTAGTCCGGTCTCGAAACAGGCTCGAAACCGGATCGGGGAACTCTCGGCGTCGATCCCGTGAAACCCGCGCGCGGGCAAATCGATCATGCCGCCATCCCCCAACGTGATCTTCATCTCGACCTCGCCGCCCTCAGAGACGAGCCGGACCTTTTCGTAGTAGTAGTAAACCTGAAGGTAATACATGGCCGCCCCGGCGATCAAAGCCGTGAGCACGATCGCCGCCGCGAGGATCTTGCCCATCATGTAGCCCCCCCCGCTTCAGTCTGAACAAAGGCATCGGCGCATTTCCTGGCGAGAGCCCGCACACGTCCGATATAGGCCTGCCGCTCAGTCACCGAGATCACCCCGCGCGCATCAAGCAGGTTGAAGAGATGGCTCGCCTTGATGCATTGATCATAGGCCGGATGCGCCATGACGATGCGCCTGCCGGTCCTGGGATCGATTGGGTCCTGACTGAGGATCGCCTCGCATTCCGCCTCGGCCTCCTCGAAATGCCGCAAGAGCACATCCGTGTTGGCCACGTCGAAATTCCAGCGGCTGTATTCTTCCTCGGTCTGGCGGAACACATCGCCATAGCTGAGCGGAATGGGGGCTGCGGGATCGTTGAACGGCATGTCCATGACATGATCGATGCCCAGCACATACATCGCCAGACGCTCCAGCCCATAGGTCAACTCACCCGAAACCGGGGCGCAGTCATGCCCGCCGACCTGCTGGAAATAGGTGAACTGGCTGACCTCCATCCCGTCGCACCAGACCTCCCAGCCCAGCCCCCATGCGCCAAGCGTCGGGCTTTCCCAGTCATCCTCGACAAAGCGGATGTCATGCAGGGCCATATCTATGCCGATGGCGCGCAGAGAGCCAAGGTAGAGGTCCTGAAGATTTGGCGGGCTGGGTTTGATCAGCACCTGATACTGGTAATAGTGCTGCAAGCGGTTCGGATTCTCGCCATAGCGCCCGTCCTTGGGCCGGCGCGACGGTTGCACATAGGCCGCAGCCCAGGGTTTCGATCCAAGCGAGCGCAGCGTCGTTGCCGGATGAAAGGTGCCTGCACCGACCTCCATGTCGTAGGGCTGCATCATCGCACAGCCCTGAGCGGCCCAATAGGTCTGAAGCCGCAGGATGATTTCCTGAAAACTGCGCGGTCTGACCGTGTCCTGCGTCATGCTCGCCCCTGGGGTTCCCCTCTGAAATTGCCGCCTCTACCTAGGCCGGGCGCGCGACAGGGTCAATCACGGGACAGCGCATATTTTGGGTGCATCGACCGGTGGTTTTGTTAAAAGCGCAGACGGACCGGGATCGAGACAGATCACGGCAAATCAGGGAAAACAGATGACGCGGTTTGGTATTGTATTGATCCTGGGAATTTTCATGGCTGTCTCTGCTGCCTCGGCGCAAGACACCGCGCCCGTCTGGGTGCAAATCGAGGCTCAGCCCAATCTGACAGAGGCGCAAGCCAGCGCCCGCCGCTACGCCGCCGCCCTGCCGGATGTGAACGGGTTTTCGCTTGGGCGCGGTTGGTATGCCATCGCCCTTGGCCCCTACCAGCGCGACGAGGCGCTGCGGGTGTTGCAGGTCTACCGCGCCGAAGGCGTCGTTCCACGCGACAGCTACATCGCCGAGAGTTCGGCTTATCAACAGCAATTCTGGCCGATTGGCGCGCGCTTTCAGGGCCAGCCTGCAATTGTCGCACCAGATCTGCCACCCGTGATGGTGCCAGAGCCCGCATCAGAGCCTGAACCCGCGGATGAAACCCTCAGCGAAGCACGCGCGAGCGAATCCGATCTCAGCTCCGCGCAGCGTGCCGAGTTGCAAATCGCTCTGAAATGGGCCGGCGTCTATGATGGCGCGATCGACGCGGCCTTTGGACCAGGCACTCGCAATTCGATGGCAAAATGGCAGCAGGCCAACGGCTATCAGCCCACCGGCGTGCTCACCACGGCGCAGCGCGCGACCCTTCTGGGTCGGTATAACGCGGTTCTCGAGGGGCTGGGCGTGGAAATCATGCGCGACAACGGTGCCGGGATCGCCCTCAAATTGCCAACCGCAATCGTGGAATTCGACCACTACGAGCCGCCATTTGTGCATTTCAAAACGATTGGTGACATTGACGCCCGTGTCCTGCTGATCAGCCTGCAGGGCGACCGCACCACGCTTGCCGGACTTTACGACGTCATGCAGACGCTGGCGATTGTGCCTGAGACCGGGCCGCGCAGTCTTGAAAGCGACAGCTTCACGCTGATTGGCGAGAGTGCGTTGAGCATTTCCCATAGTCAGGTGTGGCTGCGGGATGGACAGATCAAGGGCTTTACGCTCCTTTGGCCCGCCGGGGATGAAGAGCGGCGCAAACGCCTGCTAAGCGAGATGCAAACCAGTTTCGCGTGGTTGCCGGGCACGCTTGATCCGGCCGAGGGTGGCTCTGCCGCACAGCGGATCAACCTGATAGCGGGACTTGAGGTGCGCCAGCCCAAACTGTCGCGCTCGGGTTTCTTCGTCGATGAAACCGGCGCGGTTCTGACCACGTCAGAGGTCGTGCAGGCCTGCGGCCGTATCACCATCGACGAGGCATACGAGGCGGATATCGCGTTTACAGACCCCTCGCTTGGGGTCTCCGTTCTGCGCCCGCGCACATCCCTCGCCCCCCGAAGCGTTGCCATCTTTCAGGATCAGACCCCTCGGATCATGTCAGATGTCGCGGTCGCGGGTTATTCTTATGGCGGGCTTCTGGGGGCGCCAACCCTGACCTTTGGCCAGATCTCGGACCTGCGCGGCTTGAATGGCGAGACGCATCTCAAGCGCCTCGCACTCTCGGCGCTCGACGGCGATGCAGGCGGGCCGGTGCTCGATCGTGGTGGCGCGGTTCTGGGCATGCTCTTGCCGCGCCACCAGCAGGATGGACGCGCCTTGCCGGATGGGGTGAGCTTTGCCGCCACCAACGGGGCCTTGCAGGGCGTGCTCAATCAAAGCGGCGTCTCTGCGCGCACCACCTCCGAGATCGGTCAGATCGCGGCAGAGACCTTGACCGATCGTGCGGGTGCGCTGACCGTTCTGGTCAGTTGTTGGGAATAAACTGCGTCAATCGCCGTTGTTTTGACATGAATTCGACAAACCGCGGCACGCTTTCGCGCGCAGATTTGTCGGTCTGAACGGCTGGCTGATCCATTCTGGTCCGCCCCTCACAGGTCAAGACTGGAGACGCAAGAATGAAAAGGACAATTGCGCTTGGCGCACTTCTAGCGATGACGCTTGGCGGGATGGCGCAAGCCGATGTGTCAAGAACCATAGGGCGCGCCACCAAGATCAAGAGTGGCACCAGCGCGGTGATGCCGCCTGCCGATCACCAAGGCCAATGGTGGACACATCCCCTCGGCTGCGAATATTCCCGCACCGGGCGACCGGGGGAAACTGTCTGGTATCTCATCATCAACACGGCACGGCCGGGCTGTGCCACCTATATCGTGGTGCACGGCTTCAAGGACGTCTACTGACCATCAGGCGTGCGACAGCGCAGGCGACATGTGAATGAGCGTCGGACGGTCGGCCCCAAGCGCGGCCCGAACGGCCCCCTGCAAGCCCTCAAGCGTCGCAGGCGCCACCGCATGGGCACCATAAGCGCGCGCGAGCGCAAGAAAGTCCGGGTTGTGCGCGATGACCGCGTTGGGCGCGATCTGTGCGCGCACCATGCTGTCCTCGATCTCTTTCAGCTTGCCATTGTCCCAGAGCAGGATTGGCAAGGGCAGTCTCAGTTCGACAGCTGTGCCCAGTTCCTGCGCTGTGTATTGAAACCCGTAATCCCCCGCGATGCAGACAGTTGGCCCGCCACGCCGCGCCACCGCCCCGCCAATCGCCGCAGGCAGCGCATAGCCAAGCGTGCCAAACCCGGTCGGGTGGTGCCAGTGACCCGGTTGGGACATCGGCCAGACCTCTTGCGCCACATAGGCAAACTGGGTCATGTCGGAATAGATCATCGTCTCCGTCGGCAAGGCCGCGCGCAGCGCGTCACAGAGAGGCAGAATGCCGGGGCGTTCGGCATCACATTCGGCACGCCAGCGGGCGCGGGCGGCGCTGATCTCTGTGGCCTGCCACCCTGACTTGAGCGTGAGAGAGCGCGCGCGCAGGGCCTCGGCCAAGGCGCCGGCATCGGCCAGCACCGCGCGATCGCAATGCGGCCCCCGGCCAAGGTTGGCGGGATCGATATCGACCCTGATCAGCGGCGCGCGATGGCCCAGATGCGGGCGCCAGAGGTCGCATTGCGACAGATCAGTGCCGACAGCCAGAACCAGATCGGCCTTGGCCACCATCGCCGCACTGTCTGGTCGCGCAAGACAGGCGCCAAAATCGAGCGGTGCGTCCACGCCCATGACCCCGCGCCCGGCATAGGTGGTGAAGGTGGCGGCACCCAGCCGTGTGACCACGTCGCGCCAGGCCGAAGCGCACCGCACCGCACCTCCCCCAAGAATGATCAGCGGTTTTTCGGCATCATCCAGTGCTTTCGCCACCTCATCCACGACCTGTGCCGCGATTGCGGGACATGCGACCAGAGGGGCCTCCGCCGGAGCGGCCTCAGACACCGCCTGAAGCACTGCAATCGGCACCTGAACATGCTTGGGCCGGGCGCGCTTTGTGGCAAACTCTGTCAGGGCGCGGTCGATCAGGGCATAGGCGCTTGCCGCCGTGCGGGCCTCTTGGCTCCAGTCGCAAACGCACGCGGCGGCCGCGCGCTGATCCAGCATCTGATGCAACTGCCCCGTGGTGGCCGCCGTCTCGTCCAGACAGGAGGACAGCACCAGAAGCGGCACGCTGTCGGAATAGGCCTGTCCCATCGCGGTCATGATGTTGCACAGGCCCGGCCCGGTGATGACATAGGCGACGCCGGGCTTGCCGCTGGCACGGGCATAGCCGTCGGCCATGAATCCCGCACCCTGCTCATGGCGGGCCAGCACATGGGTGATCCCGGCCTCCTCGATACCGCGATACATTTCCTGATTATGCACGCCGGGAATGCCAAAGATGACCTCGACGCCGCGCGCCTTGAGCATGTGACTGATCTGCGCCCCTAGCGGGGACGTCGTCCTATCGCTGATCTCCGTCATGACGGCATTCCTTTCAAGATGGTAGTCAGGGTCGCCAGAAGACGGGCAGGATCAGCACGACCACCGCCAGAATCTCCAGCCGACCCATCAACATGGCAAGGATCATCAGCGCCTTTGCGGCGGTTGGAAAGGCCGAAACCGATCCGGTCGGCCCGACACTCTCGCCAAAGGCGGGGCCGACGTTGAAAATTGCGGTCCAGGCGGCCGTCACCGACTCGAGCAGCGTCAGTCCGGTGAGTTCAAGCGCCACCGAGAATAGTCCGAACAACAGGATGTAGCTGGTAAAGAGCAGCATCACCGATTGCAGCACCTCATCCTCGACGCGCCGCCCCTCGTGGCGCAGGACCATCACGCTCGACGGGTTGAAGATCCGCCGCGCTTGCTGCATCAGGGAACTCAGCATCAGCTGATATCGGAAAATCTTGATCGAGCATCCCGTGGATCCGGTGCAGCCGCCGATCGCCCCTACAACAATCAGAACGACAAAGGGAAAATAGCCCCACGCCATCACATCCCCGTCGCCGAATCCTGTCCCCGAAAAGATCGACACGATATTGAACAGCCGCAACCGCAGGCTTTCCTCGTTGAACCGGCCATTGGTGACAAGATCATAGGCAGCAATCATCACGAAGGCGTAGATCAGCCATCGCAGATAGGTGCGCACCTGCGTGTCGTGCCAGAGAGGCTCGAAATGCCCTTGCAAGCCCTGCATCATCCGCACAAAGGGCAGCGTGGCCAGAATCATGAAGACGACGGCGGCATATTGCGGCGCACCGGGGAAGGTCGCAAAGGAGTTGTCCGAAGTGGAAAACCCGCCAGAGGAAACGGTGGTCAGCGCATGCACCGTTGCATCGAAGGCGTTCATCCCGAGGACAAGATAGCTGAGTGTGCAGACGAGCGTCAGCAACAGATAGACATTGAACACTCCCTTTGAAATGTCGATGGTGCGCGGCAGGGCCTTGCCAAGGGTATCGAATCCTTCGGAGCGAAAGAACTGCATCCCCCCCACCCGCATTTCGGGCAGGAACACCAGTGCCACGATGACGATCCCAAGCCCGCCCAGCCATTGCAGGATGCCGCGCCACAAGAGCAATCCCTTCGGCAGATCATTCAGACCAGAAATCACCGTGGTTCCGGTCGTCGTCACGCCCGACATCGATTCAAAGAAGGCATCGATGAAACCAAGCCGCGTTTCTCCCAGCATGAAGGGCATCGCACCAAAGAGCGGCAGAGCAACCCAGACCAGCGTTGTCAGCAAAAACGCCTGCTTGATCGTCAGCCCCTGTCCGATAGAGTTCTTGCACGCAAGTGCCACAAGACCACCGACCGCGCAGGTAACGATCATGCTCTCGGCAAACACAGGCCAGTGTTTCCGCCCCTCGGCCAGATCCACCAGCAGTGGTAGCGCCATGGTCAGCCCCATGGCGAGGACCATCAGGCCGACGAGATATCCCACGGGGCGCAAATCGAACATGGCGTGCAGAGTTGGCGCGCCCGCCGCACACTGTCAAGCACCATGCGCGCGCCCTGCGCATACCTCAGTCGGGCAGGACATCCTCAAAGACAAAGGCTGGAATGTCCCTGCGTCGCAGGCCCATTCCGCTCAGTTCAGCATCACTCAGGGCGTGCAGTCGCGCAACGCTGAGCAGTCGGTGACGCGCGATCATGTAGGCATTCATGCCGCCCGCGCGCTCGGCCAGGTAGAGATCAAGGTCACGCCGCCAGGTTGCGGATAGAAATCGGGTGTGCAGGTCAACTTCGGCCATTGGAACCCCTTCTTTTTCGACAGGATGGATCCCCTCCCACTTTCCTATATAGCGCATCGGTGGACAAAATGCGCCTCGGCGCCGACGGATGTGGCAAGATGTTGCTGCAATGCAGCAAAGACAAGCCCCGGCACGTCGAACGCGCCGGGGCTTCCGCTTTCGCGATCACCGTCAGGTTATCGATCAAGTCGTTCAAGCATAAAAGAGATCCCTGAACACATGGTAGGGGATATCTTCGCGCCGGATGCCCATCCGCGCCAGTTCAGCATCAGTCTTTGCTTCCAGCGCTTCAATCCTGTTTCGCCGAGACGTGACTTTGGCCTGAGCCTCGATTCCACGCATCAGCGCGGCGAGGAATTTTCTCCACCCCTCGCGCAGAGATGATCCAGAAACAGCGGTTGTCGTATGTGCCATTGGAAACCCTTTCGTTTGACTTCAGGTTTCCTCCCCTTGCTCCAATTTAGGTAAGCAAGATTGACATGACTAGCATCAATTCCGAATGGCCGGAATGCATCACGTGCAATCCGGCCTGCAAGACCCTACTCTGACTTGGTTTTTTTAGGAGCTTCAGGCAGGGCTGGCGGCATTGACGGCGCACGCGGGCGTTTGACACCAGTTGACTCGGTGATCTTTTCTACGGCAGCAGCAACAGATGCTGAGGTCGCCGTTCCCGTCCCAGGTGCTGCTGCCTTGGGGACCGCAACAGATATCACAGGCTTGCTTGCCAATGCGGCTGGGCGCGCCTCGCTGGTCCGCGGGGACTTGACCTTTGGGGCCGCTGCGGGCTGGGTTCCGGCACCGGTTTCGATCCGAAGATTTGTTGGCATTCCCGGTTTGGTCTCGGAAACGGGGATAGACGTCATTTCCGCGAGAGGAACCGATTTGACTTCAGCCAATGATTCCACCGGTTCAGCCGTCTTCGACGCGATCTCGATCACGGTTTGCGGGTCCTTAACGGACCGAAGGCGTTCGGGCGCGCCAGCGTCCAATGATGCCTTGGTCGTATGTTGCTTTTCCCTCTTGATCAGAGGCTTCGTTTCAACGGGCTCTTCTGCCCTGGCAATCACAGGCTTGGAAAACGATCCCGATCTCAGGGCCGCCTGACCAAAGACCCTCGCAACCCGAAGATTGGTTTCGATCACATAGCCGGTCAACCTGATTCCGGCAGCGGACATTTTGAGCGAAAGATCTGGGGAAAGCATGATGATATCCTTTTCGACATGTTCATCTGCACGATACCATGTTCCGATAACATTCATGTAACGCGCGCGCAGCCCGGGTGTCAGCAATTTGACGCAGCGTCAAATCACTTTGGCCCCAATGGGCAGGAACACGCTGAAAAATGTCGCGCAATGCCGAAACGACAGGCGGCAGGCGCCCCAGAAACCCCCTTGCTTATCGTCCGTGCACCAATGTCTGAAAAAGTTTCGGATCAAGGCTCTGCGCGGCAAAGGTCTCACCCTCGGTCAGAACGCTCACCGCATCATGACTGTGCAGGCTCTCCTGATGGCTCGCAATGACCCGGAAATCCCCGATCCGCGGGTCGGACAGCAGTTGTTCGCAGAACAACCGCGCCGCATCCTCGACAAAAATCGCGTTGCCGGCATTCAATTCGGCAAAGGCCTGTTCGTCCTCGCGCTTGACCATCACCTGAGTCTCTGTAGGCACGGCCCGACGGGCGATGTCGACCAAATCCTCAAACCACAGGCAATGCTTCTCCACCAGTTCAACCGAAAGACGCGCTACCGAGCGTTGCGAATGGGGCGTCGCCAACTGTCCGCGCACCGAGCGGGCATGTTCCGACAGTTCGAGCGAACAGGGGCAGGTCGAAGAATAGACATAATCGAGATGCATGAAATTGCGCTTGATCCCGCGGCTCTCGACCAGTTCCATCGCGATGTCGTAATACTGATAGCCTTCGAGCCCCGAGCGAAGCGATCGTACCTTGGCCGGATAGGACAGGCACATCTGAAGCCGCGCATCAACGCTGTCCAGATCGGTGATGTAATCGGACAGCGCTGCTTCCATGACCTCGGAACTGAAGGTCTTTTCGGCATGTCTGTAAAAGCTCCGCATGATGCGGGACATATTGATGCCCTTGCGGTCGGCTTCGAGACTGACGGTGCCGGTGACGGATGTCTCCAATGTCAGATCACCGTTTTCACGCGTGTGATACCGGATCGGTAGCCGAAAATTCGAGATCCCGACATGCTGCAACTGTTGCTTGGTCCCGCGAATCAGCGAGGCAGGACCATTCTGAAGATCAGGCATGGTCTTGAGATATGTTTCATCCGCAACAAAACTCTCCGGGTAAACCCGTTTCAACAGCGGATAGTTCGCCAATTGATCGCTCGGCAGCAACCGCGCAATCGCAGGATCAAGGTCCGCCACTTCCTCGGGGGACGCCGACTTGGCCCACACCTTGAGCAGTCTCAGCGCCTCTCTGGCGTCATCCCGATCCGGCATCGGCTGTAAATCAGAGGAATGTATGTTCATCGCGACGGTTCCCTATCCGATTTGCCAGATCATTACATAGACCGTTTTTGGCAAAATTGCTAATATCGCAGTATTTTACGGCAAATGCGGCAAGATGGATCATTCAACCCTCGGAAAAAGCTGAAAGAAATCTTTGCCTTCACCTGTGCGCCGCCAAAGCAGCCGCGATATCGCGGATCAAGTCGCCGCAATCCTCCAGTCCGACGCTCAACCGCACCAGCCCCGGCGTGATGCCAAGGCTCTCCTTTTGCGCGGCGGGCAGGCGCTGATGGGTCGTGGTCGCGGGATGGGTGGCGATGGACTTGGCATCGCCCAGATTGTTCGAGATGATCACGATCTTCAACGCATTGAGAAAGCGGAACGCCGCCGCCTGCCCACCCGCCAGATCGAGCGCCAGCACCGTGCCGCCCTGCCCCATCTGCCGCTTGACGAGATCATGCTGCGGATGGCTGGGATGGCCGGGGTAGATCACCCGCGCCAGACGGGGATCGCCCTGCAAGGCCTCGGCGATGGCCAGCGCGCTCTCGGCCTGCGCGCGCACCCGCAGGTCGATCGTCTCCAGCGCCTTGAGCATGACCCAGGCGGTAAAGGGCGACATCGAGCCGCCCGTATGCTTCATGTAGGGCTCGACCGTGCCGCGAATGAAATCCCGCGTGCCAAGGATCACGCCACCCAGGGTGCGCCCCTGTCCGTCGATATGCTTGGTCGCCGAGTAGACCACCACATCCGCCCCCTGCCCGATCGCGTTGGAAAAAACCGGCGTGGCAAAGACATTGTCCACCACCACGAGGGCGCCCACCGCATGGGCCAGATCCGCCACGGCACGGATGTCCACCACATCGAGCGTCGGATTGGAGATCGTCTCGAAGAACACCGCCCTCGTGCCGGGCCGGATCGCCGCGCGCCATTGCGCCAGATCGGTGCCATCCACAAAGCTCACCTCGACGCCAAAGCGCGTCAGGATTTCCTCCAGCACATAGAGGCACGAGCCAAAGAGCGCGCGGGCTGCTACCACATGATCCCCTGCCCGCAGCATCGAGGTCAGCGCACCGGAGACCGCAGCCATGCCGCTCGCGGTGGCAAAGGCATCCTCCGCGCCTTCGAGGGCCGCGATGCGCTCCTCGAACATCGCCACGGTGGGATTGCCGTAGCGGGCATAGATGAATTCGTCCGGTCCCGCCTTGATGAACCGCGCCTCGGCCGCCTCGGCGGTCTCGTAGACAAAGCCCTGGGTCAGAAAGATCGCCTCGCTGACCTCGTTATACTGGCTGCGCCGCGTGCCGCCATGCACCAGTCTGGTGCGCTTGTGCCAAGTCTCGCTCATATCCCATCCTCCGGGCCGCCTTACCCAAGAAAAAAGCCCCGACGCGGCCAAGCGAAAGGGGGCTTTCATCCTGACCTCTTTAGCGGTTTGTTTAACGTGGCCCGCAATCCGGCAACAAAGCGCCACAGAGGCGCATTACTCCTGCACCCGCGCTGCGTCAACAGCGTCACGCAGGGTTCATCCGAGCGTCACCAAAGCGACGTATGGCCCGGTTATGTCTTACTCACAAGATCTAGTGGGATGAAGAACATGCCGCTTCTCGCCGTGAATGCCGGACCAAATGGTCCTGTCCCGCATGACAGGCCCGAGGAGCTGCACGCGCTGCTGCCGCGCCTTCTGGCCACGCCGGGGCCGGTCATCCTGATGGTGCATGGCTTCAAATACGCGCCCGGCCATGCCAGCGATTGCCCGCATCGCCACATCTTCGCACTGGTGCCGGAACGCCATTCCTTCAAGGTTCTCAGCTGGCCCGCGGGGTTCGGTTTTGGTGAGGGACGCGCGGAGGAAGGACTGGCGATCGGTTTCGGCTGGCAGGCCCGCGGCAGCGTCTGGCAGGCCTATGCCGAAGCCGCGCGGGCGGGCGAGAGCCTCGCCGAACTCGTCGCGATGATCCACGCCGTCGCGCCGGGCCGGGCCGTGCATGCGGTGGCGCATTCCTTCGGCGCGCGCGTGGTGCTGAGCGCGCTGCCGCATCTGCCCGAAAATGCGCTCTCGCGCATCATCCTTTTGGCCGGTGCAGAATTCGGCACACGGGCGGCGGCGGCGCTGGCAACACCCGCCGGACGCAGCGCCGAGGTGATCAATGTCACCAGCCGCGAGAACGATTTCTTTGATTTCCTGCTCGAATGCGTGATCCCGCCGCCCCGGCGCGGGGATTGCAGCCTGGGCCAGACGGGTCCGGTCGCCTCGAATGTCTTGACCCTGCGCATGGATGACCCTGACACGCTCACAGCACTTCGTCGGCTTGGCTTTCCGATTGCCTCCCCAATGGCGCGGGTCTGTCACTGGTCGGCCTATACCAGGCCCGGCGTCTTTCCACTTTACAGTAGCCTACTTCGACATGCGCCGGATCTTCAGATGTCCTTTCTGCGCAGCGTCTTGCCCGCAAAGGCGCCCCCACAAAGGTCGCGTCGCCTCATTGTTCCGGCCTTGGCGCTGTCCTTGCCCATCGGGCGCAAACCGTCATTCTGAGGCCGCTTTGTCAAACGGCACGGACATCCCGCCGCCGCCCCCAAAGATCCGCGATCTAGGCCGGCTGCGACTCCGACGGCAACAGCATGAGAACGATGAACCAGTAGAGACCGTGCAGCATCAAGACAAAGATCGGCATGACCGTGATCCAGATCACCGGCGTCTCGTAGGCGATCAGCGCTTCATTGACGCAGATCACTATCATCGCCACCAGGGCGTTGACCCGCAGCAGGCTGACCACCTTGTATTCCGGGGTGCCGTCCGCAAGGCGCGGCGTGACCCGTTCGAGCACCTCGCCCTCGCGCATCACACCGAGGACCATGACGATCAGAAAGAAGGTTGCGAAGGCGGTGATCAGACGCTGCGTCAGCAGCGGATCGCTCAGCCAGATCTGGAGCGCGGCCAGCAGCAGCACCCCAATCACCGGCCAGCGCAGCAATCCCGGCCGGCCGACGGGCATCTGCGCCATGTCATGCGCCGCCTGTGGCAGGTTGCGCCAGATCGCATAGGCCTGCGCCAACACCACCGACAGAACAAAGGCCATGTTTTCATCCACTTGCACGGCGCGCAGACCGATCCAGACCAACAACATGATGATCACTGGCAGGACATTGCGGGCCCGGAGGGGCGGGATGGACAGGGTTGCGTCGAGCAGACGTGAGGAGATGCGCTTGATCATGACCTCAGCCATAGCGACGAATTGGGGCCAGATCTCGACAGAGATGTGAGTATTCCGGGGAGGCCTCACGAAGAGGGTCGAAGCGGACGGATCACTCGACGCGATCCTCTGCCTTGTCCTCGGTGGAATGGTCCCGGAAGAGGCGCCCCTGGGTCATGAAGAACACGAAAATCGCTGCCGTCAGACCGAAGGTCTTGAAGTAGACCCAGATTTCGTCGGACTGGGTCCGCCAGATCGCCTCGTTCAACACCGCAAGCCCAAAGAAAAAGACCATCAGGCGTCGGGTCAGGATCATCCAGCCTTGATCGGTGAGCTGCATCACGCCTTCCATCACATACTGCAGATAGGACCGCCCGCGCCAGAGACCATAGCCCAGCACCCCGCCGAACAGGATGTAGATCATCGTCGGTTTCATCTTGAAGAAGCGCGGGTCGTTGAACCAGACCGAGAGACCGCCAAACACCACGATCAAGAGCGCCGTGACCACCTGCATCCTGGACAGATGCCCGGTAACGCGCCACAGCAGAGCCATTGAAACCAGAAAGACCGGGATAAATCCTGCGGTCACAACGATAAACCCGTCATACTCGGTACCGTCAATGACAAAAGCCTTGTCCTTGAGCCAGAGATAGGCGGCAAAAAACACCAGGATGGGGCCGAATTCCAGAACGGGTTTGGCCCATTTGGGCGCCGGGGTGTTTGTCATCTCGTCATGCTTTCCTTGCGGATCCCAGAGGAACTTCTGGACCCGTCAGTCACCGAATTCAACTATCACCGCCCCGGTCGCGATCAAGGCCATGAGCGCGATTCGCCGCGGCCCGACCGTTTCCTTGAGCACCAGCCAGCCGATCAGCGCGGCAAACACCGTCGAGGTCTCGCGCAACACCGCCGCCTGTCCCACCTTGTCCAGACGGGTGGCCAGCATGATCGAACCGAACGAGAAGAACGCTACCAGCCCGCCCACAACCCCGCGCAGCATCAATGGGCCCAGCGTGGGCCGGTCGGTAAGGCTGCGCCAGCGCACCCAGGCAAAGCCCGGCATCGTCAGACCATCAAGAAAGAAGAACCACGCCAGAAAGGTGAAAGGGTCGGCAGCGGCACGGATGCCATAAGCGTCATAGGTGGTGTAGAGCGCCACGAAAAGCCCGGTCATCACCGCCAGGCCGAGTGCTACCGGCATGGTGTCGCGATTGAGCGTCAGGGTGCGCAGATTATACATCGCCAACCCATAGATCCCGCTCAACAAAACCCCGACCCCAAGCCATTGCACCGCTGTGAACCGCTCTTCAAAAATCAGCCAGGCGCCGATCACGGTAAAGAGCGGGCCGGTGCCACGCACCACCGGATAGACCACCGTATAGGCTCCCTTGATATAGGCAAGTCCCTGAAAGATCTTGTAGCCGATATGGATCAGCACCGCACCCGCCAGGATCGGCCACAGATGCGGCTGAGGCCATGGCACAACGAAAAATGCAAAGGGAGCGGCCATCGCAGCGTAGCTGAAATCAATTGCACCACGGCTGAGCCAAGGATCATGCCGCCCCTTTTGCAACGCACCGAAGATCGCGTGCAGGAGGGCGGCAGCCAGCGCCAGCACCGTTGCCAGCTGCTTTCCCTGCGCGGTGCCTTCCAGCGCGATCAGCCAATCGCTCATTGCGGAGAGGCCACCGGACGGGGGGCCAGCCCCCCGAGCCCCCCGGGATATTTCTGGCCAGAAGAAGGCGGAAGCGCCGTCATTCCAGATCAAGTCCGACGAGGGCAGCAGCAAATTCGTCGGGGTCGAAGGGGGCGAGATCGTCGATCTGCTCGCCCACGCCGATGGCATGGATCGGCAACCCGAATCGGTCCGCGAGGGCGACCAGAACACCGCCACGCGCCGTGCCGTCGAGTTTGGTCATGATCAGACCCGTGACATCGGCGAGTTTCTGAAAGATCTCGACCTGGCGCAGCGCATTCTGTCCGGTGGTGGCATCGAGCACGAGAAGCGTGTTGTGCGGCGCGGTGGGATCCTTCTTGCGGATCACGCGCACGATCTTGGCCAGTTCCTCCATCAGATCGGCACGGTTCTGCAAGCGGCCCGCCGTATCGATCATCAGCAGATCCGCGCCCTCGGCCTCGGCGCGGGTCATCGCGTCAAAGGCGAGGCTCGCCGGGTCCGATCCTTCGGGCGCGGTCAGCACCGGCACGCCGGCCCGGTCGCCCCAGATCTGCAACTGCTCGACAGCGGCGGCGCGGAACGTGTCGCCGGCCGCGATCACCACCGATTTTCCCGCCGCCTTGAACTGACTGGCCAGCTTGCCGATAGTCGTGGTCTTGCCCGAGCCGTTGACGCCCACCACCAGAACGACCTGCGGGCGGTTGGGATAGAGCGGCATGGGGCGCGCCACCGGCGCCATGATGCGACTGATCTCCTGCGCGAGCAGCTGCTTGATTTCCTGTGTCGAGAGCCGCTTGCCGATCCGTGCCTCGGCCATGTTGGCGGTCACGCGCAGCGCGGTATCGACGCCCATGTCGGTGCCGATCAGCAGTTCCTCGAGTTGCTCGAGCATGGCATCGTCGAGCGTGCGGCGCGGCACGTTCGACACCTCTGCGCGTCCCAGGAGGCGCCCCAGCAGGCCGGCCCGTGGCGCTGCGGCGGGTTGGGGGGGCTGGATCGTCTCCGGCGCGGCTGTTTCCAGCTGCGCGCCTTGATCCGTTTCCTTGGCGTCGGCCTCCTCGACGATCGCCGCCAGCCCCTCGTCGAGCCGGGAAGAGGATTTGAACAGCCGTTCCTTGAGTTTCGAGAAAAACGCCATGCGCCCTCCGATCCGCGTGCTCCCTGTCACCTAATGCGGATCGCAGAAAGATGGAAGCCTGCCGGTGCCTCAGATCTCGTCCGGAAAATGCTGCATCGTCAGGCGAATCGGGTTCGGCGCGGCCTGCCCCAGACCGCAGATCGAGGCATCGGCCATGGTGCTGCACAATTCGGTCAAGAGCGGCTGATCCCAATGCTCGGCCTGCATCAGCTTGACCGCCTTTTCACAGCCGACCCGGCAGGGCGTGCATTGGCCGCAGCTTTCATCCTCGAAGAAGCGCAGCATGTTGAGCGCCGCATCGCGGGCGCTGTCCTTGTCCGACAAGACCACGACCGCGGCGGATCCGATGAACGAGCCATGCGGTTGCAGCATGTCGAAATCGAGCGGGATGTCGTCCATCGACGCCGGCAGCAGCCCCGAGGAGGGTCCGCCCGGCTGGTAGGCCTTGAAACGGTGCCCCTCAAGCATTCCGCCCGCGGCGTCGATGACATCGCGAATGGTCGAGCCTGCGGGCAGCAGATGCACGCCGGGGGTTTTCACGCGGCCCGACACCGAAAAGGAGCGTAACCCCTTGCGTCCGTTCTTCTCGACCCCGGACAGGATCTGACCACCCTCGCGCAACACCCGTGTCACCCAGTAGAGCGTCTCGACGTTGTTGACGAGCGTTGGCCGGTTGAAAAGCCCCACCTGCGCGACAAAGGGCGGGCGGTGGCGCGGCAGGCCGCGTTTGCCCTCGATCGATTCGAGCATCGCCGATTCCTCGCCGCAGATATAGGCCCCGGCCCCGCGTCGCAATTCGACATAGCCCGGTGTCACCAAGTCTGCATCCTCCAGCGCCTTGATTTCGCGGCGCAGGATTTCCAGCACGGCCGGGTATTCATCGCGCATGTAGATGAAACAGCGCTCGGCCTCGATCGCCCAGGCGGCGATCAACATGCCTTCGAGAAAGAGATGCGGCATACGTTCGAGATAGTAGCGATCCTTGAAGGTGCCCGGCTCGCCCTCGTCGCCATTGACAGCCAGATAGCGCGGACCGGGCTCTGCCCGCACGAAGCCCCATTTGCGCCCCGAGGGAAAGCCCGCGCCCCCCAGGCCACGCAGGCCGGACGCGAGCAGCGCCTGCTGCACCGTCGCGAATTCGCCGGTCTTGCGCAACTCGATGAGCTTGGCGTAACCCCCGGTTGAGGTATAGGCGGCAAGATCCTGATAATCCATGATACGCGCATGGGTATCACCCGCCGTGATCGCCGCCTTGACCTTGTCCAGCGTGGCGTGATCAATGTGGTTGTGGCCGAGTTCCAGCACCGGAGCCGTATCGCAGCGCCCCATGCAGGGCGCCCGCAAGACGCGCACCTCGGTCGGATCAAGACCATCTTCCAGCGCCTGCCTGAGTCGCTGCGCACCTGCCAGTTCGCACGATAGCGACTCGCAGACCCGGATGGTCAGCGCGGGCGGCGGCGTTTCGCCTTCCTTGATCACGTCGAAATGCGCGTAAAAGGTGGCGACTTCGTAGATTTCGGCCTGCGCCAGCCGCATCTCTTCGGCGAGCGCGCGCAGATGCGCGGCCGAGAGATGGCCATGGGCGTCCTGAATGCGATGCAGATATTCGATCAGCAGATCGCGGCGATGCGGCCCCTCGACGAGGAGCGCGCGAATCTCGGCCCAGGCCTGATCCTCCACCTGGCGGCCCTTGGGGGTGTGCCGACCCTTGCCCTTGCCCGATTTCCATACACCCTTGCGCTCATCAAGTGCCATCTGCCCATCCCCGATCCTGTCTGCCCCAGAGATAGCGTGCCACAGGCGGTGACGGCAGCGCAAATGCGACATTTCCGCCGCCGGATGCGTTCAGTCCCGGCGCCCGGACGGTGATCCCGACAGGCCGCAGACAAGACCGAATCCTGTGGCGCGCCAGCGCGCGATCTGGCAGGCTGCCGCCATGCGCCTTGTGTTCCTGATCCTCGGTCTCATCGGTCTGGCCTGTGCCGCACAGGCGCAGATGACCGCCGCCGAATTCGACCGCTACACGCGCGGACAGACCTTCTATTACGGGTCAGGCGGCGCGGCTTACGGGGGCGAGGAATATCTCGACAATCGCCGCGTCCGCTGGTCGTTTCTCGACGGGCAATGCCAGTCCGGATACTGGTATGAGGCGGATGGCCTGATCTGTTTTCTCTACGAAGACCGCCCCGACCCGCAATGCTGGAGCTTCGAGCAATCCGACAACGGTCTGGTCGCGCGATTCGTCGGATCGGAGCCCTCGACAGAGCTCTACGAGGTCGAAAAATCAAAGGAGCCGCTGATGTGTCTTGGTCCGGATATCGGTGTCTGAATTTCACTTTTCATGCAATTATTCGAATTTTTTCCGACAAAAATCAATCTTGATTGGACTTTCAACGCTTTTTTACAAATCCCTCCAGAGAGAGCGCAATTTCAGAACAGGCTTCCCTGACCCTTGGTCGCCCCGTCCTCGGCGATCGGTTTCTGTGTTTTGCGCTCGGGTTTCGCCAAGGCTGTCGCCCGGCCCACGCCAAGCCTGCCATCCATGAACTCGATCTCGAGCTTGTTGGAGGACAAGGCCGCGGATTGGGTCGTCGCCACCGAACCATCGCCCCAGACAACGGCATAGCCGCGTTTGAGCGTGGCCGTGTATCCCAGCGTTTCGCGCAACCGGTCGAGCCCCTCGATTCGCTCGCGCAAGGCGCGCGTTTGGCGGGTGGCGACCTCTGCAAACTGGTCGGCAAGACGGTCAAGCTCACGTCTCTTCACATCCATGTCGCGGTGCAAAGCCTTGATGTTGAGCCGCGCCGCCGTATGATCCAGCCGCCGCCGGTCGGCCTCGAACGCCCGGCGCAACAGCCCCGGACGCAGGGCGCCGGAAATCTCCGCGAGGTGAATACGCCGCGTCTGCACCACGCGAATCAGTGCCGACGGCAAACGGTCCGACCAAGTGTCGAGCCGCTGACGCGCCGAGTCGAGCAGGGTCTCGGGCCGCGGCAAGGCCCGCGACAGATCACGCAGGCGTTGCGCGCGGAGCGCCACGCCGGTGCTCAACGCCCGCGACAGACGCATCGCCTGCCCGTCAAGCCAGACCAACAGGTCGAGCCGCACCGGCACCGCGAGTTCGGCCGCCGCCGTTGGCGTCGGCGCACGCTTGTCGGCGGCAAGGTCGATCAGGGTCGTGTCGGTCTCGTGGCCAACGGCCGAAATCAGCGGAATAGCACTCTCGGCGGCGGCGCGGACGACGATTTCCTCGTTGAATCCCCAGAGATCCTCGACCGATCCGCCGCCGCGCGCCACGATGATGAGATCGGGCCGGGGCAATGGGCCACCGGGGCTGAGGGCGTTGAAACCGCGGATCGCGCGCGCCACCTCTGCCGCGCAGGCCTCGCCCTGAACGGCCACCGGCCAGAGCAGCACCTTGCGGGGAAATCTCTCGCGCAGCCGGTGCAGGATATCGCGGATCACCGCCCCCGAAGGCGAGGTCACAACCCCGATGATGTCGGGCAGGTAAGGCAGCGGGCGCTTGCGCTCGGGCGAGAACAGCCCCTCAGCCGCCAGGGCCTGCTTGCGCCGCTCCAGCATCGCCATCAGCGCGCCCATGCCCGCCGGTTTGAGATCCTCGATGATGATCTGATAGCGCGACTGGCCGGGGAAGGTGGTCAGCCGCCCGGTGGCGATCACCTCCATCCCCTCCTCGGGTTGCACGGCAAGACGGCTGGCAACACCCTTCCAGATGATCCCGGCAAGCACGGATCGGTCATCCTTGAGATCGAGATAGACATGCCCCGAGCGTGGCCGTGAAATGCGCCCCAACTCGCCGCGCACCCGGACATGGCTGAATTCGCCCTCGATCATCCGCTTGATCGCGCCCGAGAGGTCGGAGACCGAGAATTCGGGTGCATTCTCCCCCAGGCTGGGATCGTCGATCAGGTCGGACATGGGCATTCCCTTGTGTCTGCGTGATCGGCACCTTAGAACGCCCGACACATGAGGCCAAGCCGGAGAAAGACGCGATGAACATCCTGATCCTGGGCGGCGGCGGGCGCGAACACAGCATTGCCTGGGCGGTGCTGCAAAACCCGAAATGTGACCGCCTGATCGTCGCTCCGGGCAATGCGGGCATCGCCGAAATCGCAGAATGTGCAAGCCTCGACATCCTCGATGGCGGCGCGGTAGCCGGGTTCTGCGAGGCCGAGGCGGTGGATTTTGTCATCATCGGCCCCGAGGCGCCGCTCGCGGCTGGCGTGGCGGACCGGCTGCGCGAGGCAGGGGTGCTGGTCTTTGGCCCGTCGCAGGCGGCCGCCCGGCTCGAGGCCTCCAAGAGCTTTACCAAATCCGTCTGCGCGACAGCGGGCGCGCCAACAGCGGCTTATGGGCATTTCATCGATCTCGCAGCGGCGCGCGACTATGTTCGGACCCAAGGCGCGCCGATCGTGGTCAAGGCCGACGGGCTCGCCGCCGGCAAGGGCGTGATCGTGGCCGAGACGACGGACGCAGCGCTGGCCGCGCTCGACGAGATGTTCGGCGGCACCTTCGGCACGGCGGGGGCGGAGGTCGTGATCGAGGAATTCATGACAGGCGAAGAGGCCTCCTTCTTCGTGCTCTGCGATGGCGAAACCGCGCTGCCCATCGGCACGGCGCAGGATCACAAGCGCGTCGGCGAGGGCGATACCGGGCCCAATACCGGCGGCATGGGCGCCTATTCGCCCGCCCCGGTGATGACCCAGGCCGTCACAGAGCGCGCGCTCGACAGAATCGTGCGCCCGGTTCTCTCGGAGATGGTCCGGCGTGGCACGCCCTATCAGGGTGTGCTTTTCGTCGGGTTGATGATTGAGGCGGGCGTGCCCCGACTGGTGGAGTTCAACGCTCGTTTCGGCGATCCGGAATGTCAGGTGCTGATGATGCGGCTTGGCGGGCAGGCGCTCGATCTTATGCTGGCCACAGCCGAGGGGCGGCTCGCGGAGTGCGCCGTGAACTGGGCGGAGGATCACGCGCTGACCGTCGTGATGGCCGCGCGGGGCTATCCGGGGGAACATGAAAGAGGTAGCGTCATCCGGGGGCTGGAGCGTTGCCCCGAGGACAGCTTTCATCAGGTCTTTCACGCCGGAACGGCGCGCGTCGAGGGGCAATTCGTGGCCAATGGCGGTCGCGTCCTGGCCGTGACCGCTCGCGGCGCGACGCTGCAGGTCGCCGCCGCGCGCGCCTATGCGATGGTGGACCGGATCGACTGGCCCGAAGGCTTCTGCCGCCGCGATATCGGCTGGCGGGCGCTGCGATGAGGAGCGATCCGGTTCCGATCCGGGCTCATCCGGACACCGGGCCCCATGGCGAGATCCTCGCCCTGATCCGCCGGTGTTTTGCGTCAATGGAAGGCCGGATCGACCCACCCTCCTCGATGCATCGCCTGACGCCTCGGGCCATCGCGCAACAGTGCCGCGACGGCGAGGTCTGGGTTCTCGGACGCCCGCCGATCGCCTGCATGTTCCTGACACCACGACCGGATTGCCTCTATCTCGGCAAGCTCGCGGTCGATGCGCGCTGGCGGGGGCAGGGTCTGGCCCGGCTGCTGGTGGAGCACGCCGAGCGTCGCGCCCGCGCCTTGGGCTTGCGGGCCGTGAAATTGCAGACGCGCGTGGAACTCGTGGAAAACCACGCGGCCTTTGCGAAGATGGGATTTGTCCGGACGGGCGAGAGCGCCCATCCCGGATATGATCGCCCCACCTCGATCACCCTGCGGCGCGCGGTGAACTGAGCTTTGGTCCTGCGGGGGCGCTGCCCCCACACCGCCGAGGTCTTTTCGGCCAGATGAAGATCAGCGGCAAGCCATGGCCTCTTTGAAGCCCGCCGGATCAGCCGCGATCCGGTGAGGATAGCTGTCGTCGGGGGCCTCGTAGCGGGCGGCGACAAGGCCCTGCCCCGTGGCTGTCACCCAGGGTTCTTCGGCGGCAACGCTCCCGGCGCAGAGTGCCGCGAGCACAATCGCCGGGGCGCGCAGGCGCTCAGATCTGCTTTTCCGGCATCTGCACGACCAGACCATCGAGCGCATCCGTCACCTTGAGTTGGCAGGTCAGGCGCGAGCGCGCCGGATCGGGCTGCCACGCGAAATCGAGCATGTCCTCCTCCATGTCATCCTTGGGCGGCAGCTTTGCCACCCAGGCCGGATCGACATAGACATGACAGGTCGAACAGGCACAGGCACCACCGCAATCGGCCTCGATGCCGGGGATGTTGTTGTCGCGCGCGCCTTCCATCACGGTGAGGCCATTGGCGACCTCCACTTCGTGCCGGGTTCCGTTATGCTCAATATAGGTAATCTTGGCCATGGTCGGGCTTACTCCATTGACGACGTCTCGACTGGTTTCCTAGCCAAGCGATCTAGTGCAGGCCAGCGCAATTTGCGACCCGCCTTGGAAAGAGTTGCGGCATCTCACATTGTGTTCTATTTTTGTTCTCATGAGTCACGCTCTGTCCTGGCCCCGACCGCCCTCCGCCCTTGTCGCCGCGCGCCTGCACGAACCGCATTCCGGCGCACGCGTCAGCGTTGCCGGTCTGGTGCTCGTCCGGCAAAGGCCCGGCACCGCCAAGGGGGTGGTTTTTCTCACCCTGGAAGATGAGACCGGGGTCGTCAATGTCGTGATCTGGCGCAAGGTCTTCGATCATTTTCGTCGCGCGGTGATCGCCGGGCGGATGCTGCGCGTCACCGGGCGGATCGAGCGGCAAGCGGGCGTGGTTCATCTGGTGGCCGAGGAGATCGAGGATATCTCGGCGCTGCTCGACCGACTGAGCGATCCGATGAGCGGACTTGCCCTGCCCGGCGCTCAGAACGTCTGCCACGCCCGCCCCAGCCGCGCCGCAAACCAAGCCCCACCGAACGCGCCCAGCCCATCGGCCAGAACATCCGCCCCTTCCGCAGCGCGCCCGACATGCGGCTGCACGATCTCGATTACCCCACCATAGGCGAGAGCCGCCAGTGCCACCATCGCCCAGTGGTTGGGGTAACGCCAGGCAAGAGGGGCCGCGAGGGCGGCAAAGGCCAGCAGATGCACCAGCTTGTCCATGCCCTGCACCCCCGGCGGACCGGGGGGATACGGCAAGAGCGTCAGCGCGGCGATTGCCAGCGCAAGGATCACGGTGAGACCACGGGCCATGCCCCTCGCTTAGACGCGGCGCACCGTGAAAGCAAGCAAAGACCAGAACCCCTCAGCGGATCACATGCACCGCACAATTGGCATGGCGCACCACCTTGGCCGCTGTCGAACCGAGGAGCAGATCCTGCATCCCCGGACGGTGGCTGGCAATCACGATGCAATCGGGGGAATGCGCCTCAGCCCAGTCGAGGATCGTGCGCCCCGAATGGCCGTCAACCACATGGGCTTCTGCGTTGGGCAGGGTTGCCACCAGCTCGTCCAGTTCTGCCTTGATCGCCTTGCGCGCCTCGTTGAGATACCCCTCAGGCATGTAGGAGATGGCATAGCCCGGTATCTGTTCGATCACATGCAGCAGGCTGACCTTGCCATCCTGCCCGGCCAGAAGCCGCGCCACATCGAGAGCGCGCGCGGCATCACGCTCCTTATCAAACGAGATCGGCAAAAGAATGTGTTTGTACATGAGACGTCCTTTCCTGTTGCGTTAAGCAAATATTGAGGCAAAACGCAGGCATGCGCCTTGATCCAGATCACCCGTGCCGCGCTATTGCGCTTCGCGGATCCGGGCCGCGATCTCGGCCGCCCAGTCCCCGATGATCGGCAAGAACTCGATCTGACTGAGCGCGCCCACCAGCATGGACAAGAGCAGCGTCGCGCCCACAACCGTGCCCAGACCCAAGGCAAGCCCCCGCGCGAAATTGAATGCGAGAAAGCGCGGAAAGGAATTGTGGATGCGGACGAACCGATGACTGTTGAGCAACCGCAGTTCCGCCCGCAAGGCCGCGATCTCGCGCGTGAGATCCTCCGGCGCGGCTGGCTTGTCTGTCATCAGAAGGTCGCAGCCACATCATACATCACGGGCTCGAAGTTCTTGCAGAGCTCGTTGATTTTTCGGTTGCGCGCGCGCATCTCGTCGCTGCGCAACATGGCCTGGAAATCTTCGCGCGCGCGCCATTGCGAATAATTGGCAATCCGGGTCTGGGCATCGTTCACATGCAGACCGGCGGCGACGAAACCCGATTGGCACGAGATGAACGTCTCATAGGCATCGGTCAGCAGATCAAGCAGATCCTGGCAGGTGCCTGGAGTCACCTCGAAAGTGGTGATCACGGTCTGGTGGCTTGTGTCGGTGGTGATATGCGGCATTGGACACCTCCTTTGTCCAACCTCTCTAACACGCGCCTCTGCAACGGTAAATTCTCCATCCGTCTTAACCCTCGCTTTACCCTTTCCAATGAGTGTTAACGAAGAGGTAATCATGATGCGATGCTCGATCCTTGCGCTCATGCTTCTGCCATGGATGGTTGCCATGGTGGAGGCTGGCGCCTGGCCGCGCGACAAGGGGCAGGTCTTTATGGTGCTCTCGGGACAGATCGAGGGGCGCGATGACTCCGGTCTTTACCAGCAGCACGGCGCGCTCTACGCTGAATATGGTGCAACCGAGCATTTGACCCTCGGCCTCGATCTGGGCGGCGATACGCTGCGCATGACCAAGGCGATTGCGTTTATGCGTTGGCAATTGGGGCCCCCGGACAGACCCCTGAAATTCGCTGTCGAACTGGGTGTCGGACAGGTCGAAGAGGAAAACGCCCTGCGTCCCGGCCTGTCACTGGGACGCGGATTTGTTCTCTGGGACCGCGCCGGATGGCTGACGCTCGACGGGCGTGCGGCGCTCCTTGGCGGGCGGGATGTGGCGCTGGAAAGTGATCTCACCCTCGGGCTCTCCACCAGCCAGAACACCAAGGTGATCCTCCAGATCCAGACCGGACGGCCCGAGGCGGGCGATCCCTATACCCGGATTGCGCCCTCCTTCGTCTATCAGACGCGGCCGGGTCAGCAGATCGAGCTTGGCATCATCACGTCCGTTTCGGGCGGCGGTGACACCGGACTCAAGATCGGATTGTGGCGCACGTTCTGATCCGCGTCAGAGCCCTTCTGTTCAAAACGGATCGTCGATCCGCACCCGCAGCGTCACCGTGCCCGACACCGGCTCGGGCCAGCGCAGCGTGATCTGATCGCGGGCCAGCCCCTGACCCGGCTCGGCATAGGGCACGGCAAAGATCACCGCCCCCGCCCCATCGCGCAGCGGTCCGGTGACGACGGCGGATTCGACTGTCTGCGCCCAGGCCCCGAAGGGCAACTTCGGGGCGGGCGAAACCGTCCATGCGCTCTGCGCACTGGCTTCGCTATGCTGAAGGACAAGCGGGCTGGCCACCGGCGTGGTGACATTATGATAGGCATTCTCGGCAAAAGTGATGTTGCTGATCCGGTCATAATCGAGATCGGCAAAGCTCGTGTCCACCCTCTCGATCCGGTCGATACTCGCTCCGATGACGCGAAACGAATTGCCGGTCACGATCAGGTTGTTGAGAAAATGCCCCGCACCATGCGGCCTGACCGTGAAGAAGGTGAACCAGGGTGCCACGTCGCTTGCCAGAAACACATTGCCCGTCAGGCTGAGCGCACTGAACGAGAACTCGCTGGCAAACTCGGGGGCCTGATCGTGCTCGTTGCCCCATTCGACATAGCAGTTGTCGATGTAATTTGCGCTCAGCGTGCCACGATTGTTGGTCCGCGTCAGCACGACACCCGCCGTGCGAATGCCGTTCTGCGCCGCGTCGCCCTGAAACACATGATTACCGGTCAGGATCGAGCTTGACCCGGCGATCACGCCGAAATGCCGGAAATGCAGGACGCGGTTGTCGCGCACCTTGATGTCATTGGCATTCGCATTGAACCCGATCGAAACGCGCTCTGTCGACAGGAGCGGGCTTTCGTTCGACAGGAACTGGCAGCGGTCGATCATCAGCCCCTGATCGCCCTCGCCATGGCTGGTGATCCCGCGATCCTTCGGCCGGGTGATGAAGCAGTCGCGAATATGATTGGCAGAGCCCTGCGGCGGCAACAGGATCGCGCTGCAATCGCCCCCGCATTGAAAGTCGATCTCCGAGAGCACCATCCGCGAGAGATCGCCAAAGCCGCTGAAATCCAGCATGTATTTGAACCGCCGGAAGGTAAAGACCTGCGTGCCCGCCGCATCAAACAGCGGCTGACTGATGTCAAGGCGCTGGGCGGCGACGTTCTTGGCGGTGACATAGACCTCGCGGCCCACGCCATTGCCCTCGATCAGCGCCCCCACCGGGATGTTGGCGACATCCACCACGTTGCTCAGCCGCCGGGCCGCCGCCGGGTCGTAGCTGGCCTGCGAGATCAACACCTCGGTCTGCCAGGCCGCGCCGGGAAAGACCGAGAACTGGCCATTCGCGATCACGTGCCGCTGATTGTAACTGGTCTGGTTGGCCACCGCCGCCGCCATGTCGATCGGCTGGCGCAACGCCACCTTGCGCCCGCGCAGATCGAGCATGACATGGCCCGGGTTGTTCAGAAGCGCCTGATAGGCCTTCCGAAAGGCCAGTTCGCCATCCCCCAAGGCATCGATATAGGCGGGCAGATCGAAATTCCCGGTCAGCGCGAGGATCGCGGCATCGGGCATCACCACCCGCCCCTCGAACCGGATCCGGCTCTGGATCGTCGTGCTCTGGCCCAGAAAATACGTCCCCGCCGGCACGATGATCTCGCGGCCCTGCGCCGCCGTGTCAGCCGCCTCGAAGGCGTCGTGATCGTCGGTGACGCCATCCCCGAGCGCGCCATAATCGCGCACATCGACCGCACTCACGATCTTGCTCAGAAAGACCGAACTGACATCCTCGATCTCGAGATCGTCGATCCGCACGATGCCGCCCGAGGGACCGGTCAGATCAATCCCGAAATGGCCAAAGAGCGCGGCGCGCCCCCAGACCATATCCACACCGGGACGCGCGCCAGTGCCGACGATGGCGCGCAGTTCCACCACCTCGCCATAGGTGGTCAGCGCCACCTCCGGCCCGCTCAGCACGACCCCCGGCAGGGCCACTCCCCCCGCACCCCCCGCGAATCCGGCGATCCGAACGTTGGGCAGATTTCCCGCGATGGCCTTGATCCGCGCGCGGATCTGCAGGTAGCAACCCGGCAGGATCGGCGTCTCGCGCATGTAACGCAGCTTCTGGAGGCTTTCGGCCTTCTGCAGTTCGAGCGCGCCGCCGAAATCCTGATCCGCCGCAACAAGGGCCGCATTGGCCGCGCCCTGATAGGTGTCCGACCCCGGCGTGCCGTCCTCGCTCGACCATTGATCGAGCCCCGCCGCAAAGGGCATCGGCAGGAAAACGATGCCGTCGGTAATTGCCTTGTTCATGGAGATCCCTTTCCTTGTCCCGCGGCCTGCGCGAGGCTTCGGGCTGGTGCGATGGGAGAGGGAAGTATCAATGAGGCGTTAATCACACCTCACAGCACCGTCACGGTGCCGGTGACGGCCTGAATCCGTCCGCCTTTCACTGTTCCTGAAATACTCCGGGGGTTTGGGGGCTGGCCCCCAAACAGGCGATGCACCTGATCGCCTCAAAAGGCCTCGGGTCTTGCCTCACGCGCCATGTGGTCGAGCACGGCATTTACAAATTTCGCTTCCTTGCCGTCGGGGTAAAACGCCTTGGCGACATCGACGAATTCCATGATCACCACCTTTGGGGGCGTGTCGGACTGGATCATCTCTGCGCCGGCGGCTCGAAACAGCGCGCGCAAGGTTGGATCGATCCGCGCAATCGGCCATTTTTCGACCAGTGCACGGTCGGTCATCTGGTCGATCCGTGCCTGCCAGTTGACCGCATCATCGAGCAGCTTTCGAAACAGTCCCGCATCTCCTTCGGCCATCTCGATGCCATCGTCAATCTCGGCCCCGAATCGGTACTCGAGAAACTCCTCGCGCACCGCGTCGGAGGTCTGGCCGGACTGTTCCATCTGAAACAGCGCCTGCACGGCATAGAGCCGCGCTGCGGACTTCATCTGACGTTTCTGGTTGCCCGAGCGGGCAGGTTGATCGCTCATGCCGTTGGCTTGCCCTTTGTCACGCCCGCAACCCGGTATTCCTCGGCCATAGGCTGAAATCCAACACCCTTGCGCGGGCCGCCCCATCTACGAGCATGGGCCACGAGATGCAAGGCCGCTGCCACCGCCCCCGCCCCCTTGTTCAGCCGCGCCGGATCGGCGCGCGCCTCGGCCTGCGCGCGGGTCTCCACCGTGAGGATGCCGTTGCCGATGCACAGACCCTGAAGCCCGAGCAGCATCACGCCACGCGAGCTGTCATTGCAGACCGTCTCGTAATGCGTCGTCTCGCCCCGGATCACACAGCCAAGCGCCACGTAACCATCATAGTTTGACAGGCGTTCGGCGATCCCGATCGTTGTCGGAATCTCCAAGGCACCCGGAACCTCCACGATCTCATGGCTGCCGCCCGTCGCCTCGATTTCCGCCACCGCCCCCGCAATCAGGTTGTCGGCGATGTCGCGGTAGAACGGCGCCACCACGATCAGGATCTTGACCGGCTTGTCGAATGTCGCGCGCGGCAGGGTATAGTCATGTTCGGCCATGGCCTTACTCCTCGGTCAAAGGCTGGGTGCCGGTGATGGTAATGCCATAGGCATCAAGGCCCAAGTATCGTGTTTGGGGGCTGTCGGTGAGAAGGATCAGTTCGCGCAGCCCCATGGTCGATATGATCTGCGCCCCGAGCCCGGTTTGCTTGACCGTCCGCGGCGCGTCGTCATCCTCCATCTCGCCGGCCAGCTTGGGCCGCGGCTGGCGAAAGAGAAACACCGCGCCACGCCCTTCACGGGCAATGATCTCCATCGCGCGAGGCAGCTTGCCGGTGGGGCCATGAGCGCGTTTGCTCAGACCGATCCCCAGAACATCCTCCAGCGCATTGAGAGCATGCGTGCGCGCCAGCACCGGGCGGCCGTCGGTGATATCTCCCTTGATCAGCACCACATGCTCGGTGCCGGTGATCTGATCGGCAAAGATACGCATGTCCCAGTCTCCGCCATGGCTGGATGTGACCTTTTCACGGCGCAATTCGATGATGAGATTGTCATGCTTGTGGCGATAGGAAATCAGGTCAGAAATCGTGCCGATCTTCATCTTGTGGCGGGCGGCAAAATCAACCAGATCGGGCAGCCGCGCCATGGTTCCGTCGTCTTTCATGATCTCGCAGATCACGCCTGACGGATTCAACCCGGCGAGCCGGGCGATATCGACCGCCGCTTCGGTATGCCCCGCGCGCACCAGCACCCCTCCGCGCCGCGCGCGCAGAGGAAAGACATGCCCCGGCGTGGCAAGCGCCGCCATGGTGTTCTGCTCGTTGATCGCAGTGGCAACGGTCAGGGCGCGGTCCGCAGCAGATATGCCAGTGGTGACGCCCTCGCGTGCCTCGATGGAAACGGTAAACGCCGTCTCGTGACGCGAGGAGTTGTTGACCGCCATCATGGGCAGACCCAGCCGGTCGATCCGCTCGGGCGACATCGGCAGGCAGATCAGGCCCCGACCGTGGATGGCCATGAAATTGATCGCCTCGGCCGTGGCAAATTCGGCTGGGATCACGAAATCGCCCTCGTTTTCGCGATCCTCGTGATCAACCAGTATGACCATGCGCCCTGCGCGCGCTTCGGCGATGATCTCTTTGGTCGAGGAAATCGCATGGCGCAAATCGGCCTCGACGGGACCGGGCTTTTCGAACGGTGAAGTGTCGGACATGGCGCGCCCTCCGCGTTTGCATCAACCCGGCCCGGATAGCGCAGCCTCGCGGCGATGGCCAGAGTGGAATGGCGCTGCACGCTGTGTGATTTTGGGTTTGCACCCGTTGCTCTCAGGCACCAGACTGCGTGACAATATTCCCGAGAGGTCCACCATGTCGCTTGCCCGCCGCCCTTGGGTTCCTAGCCCCTGCGAAGACCTGATCCAGACGCTTGCCGCCCGCACCGCCGCCGGGGACGCCAGCGGAATCGCCGCACGTATCGAGGCTCTGGCGCAGGACAACCGCCGTATCCACGAGGCCGAGTGTTTCAACCTCAACCCCGCCACCAATGTGATGAACCCGCGTGCCGAGGCGCTTCTCGCCTCGGGCATCGGCTCGCGCCCGTCACTCGGCTATCCCGGCGACAAATACGAGATGGGGCTCGAGGCGATCGAGGAAATCGAGGTGATCGCGGCGGAATTGGCAGCCGAAGTCTTTGATGCGCTCTACGCCGAGATCCGCGTGCCCTCGGGGGCCATCGCCAATCTTTACGGCTTCATGGCCACGTGCCGCCCCGGCGACACGATCATCGCACCGCCCGCCAGCATCGGTGGACATGTGACGCATCACGGGCCGGGCTGCGCCGGGCTCTACGGCTTGCATATCCTCGAGGCCCCGGTCAACGCCGACGGCTATACCGTCGATGTCGAGAGGCTGCGTGCGCTGGCGCTGGCCGCGCGGCCCCGGCTGATCACCCTGGGCGCAAGCCTCAACCTCTGTGAGCACCCGGTGCGCGAGGTGCGGGCGATCGCCGACGAGGTGGGAGCGCATCTGCTCTTCGACGCCGCGCATCAATGCGGGATCATCGCCGGCGGGGCGTGGAAAAATCCGCTCGATGAGGGCGCCCATCTTATGACGATGAGCACCTACAAGAGCCTCGGCGGCCCTGCCGGCGGGCTCATCGTGACCAATGATGCAAGCCTTGCCCAGCGGCTGGACGCCATCGCCTTTCCCGGCATGACGGCCAATTTCGACGCGGCAAAATCGGCGGCGCTGGCGATCACGCTGCTTGACTGGCGGGTGCATGGACGCGCCTATGCGGCGCAGATGGTGGCGCTCAGCCAAGCCCTTGCCACTGCACTAGAGGCCGAGGGGCTGCCGGTTTTCAAGGCCGGGGGCACGGCCACCCGCTCGCATCAGTTCGCCATCGCGGCGGCGGGGTTCGGTGGCGGTCAGGCGGCCTCCAAGACCCTGCGCCGTGCGGGCTTTCTCGCTTGCGGCATCGGCCTGCCGATTGCCGCCGTTCCGGGCGACATGAACGGGCTCAGACTCGGCACACCGGAACTGGTCCGCTGGGGGGTGACGCCCGAGGACGCACCGCGCATGGCAGGGCTGATCGCACGGGCGCTCAGAGGCAATGACCCGAACGCGCTAATGCCAGAGGTGTCAGAATGGCGGCAGAGCTTTGACCGGCTGCATTACATCACCTGATCGGCTCAATGCAGCTTCCTGCGGATGCGCTGCACCATCCACCACACCAGCGCGATCACCGGCAGGGTGACGGCGGCAGTGACCATGCCCTTGCTCACCCCGAGCGCCTCCGCCACCGGATAGAGCAGATAGCCCGCAAGCGACACCGCATAATAGCTGATCGCCACCACCGACAGCCCCTCGACGGTGCGTTGCAACCTGAGTTGCAGATCGGCGCGCTTGTCCATGCTCTCGAGCAGCGCCTGGTTCTGCGCGCTGCGATCGACATCGACGCGGGTGCGCAACAACTCGCCCGCGCGCATCGCCCGGTCGGCCATCGCCGAGAGTCGATCCTTGGTGGCGCGCACAGTGCGCATCGCCGGATCATAACGGCGCATCATGAACTCGGCAAAAGTCTGGCGGCCTTCCAGCCGTTCCTCACGCAACACCGCGATGCGCTGATGCACGATCTGCTCATAGGCCGCCGTCGCGCCAAACCGGAACGAGGACTGCGCCACCAGCGATTCCAGTTCCGCCGACACCCGCAGCAGGCTCTTGAGGGTCTCTTCGGCGGGCTGGCTCCCTCCGGTCATGTCATCGATCAGCCGGCTCAGATGGCTGTCGGTCTCGCCCATCTGGCGCCCCATCTCTCTCACGCGCGCAAAGCCCAGCATCGACATCGCCTTGTAGGTCTCGATCTCGCAGATGCGCTGCACGATCCGACCCACCCGGCGCGCCCCGGTCACCGGCGAGACATGCAGCGAGAACCGCAGATGCCCAGCCGAATCGATCCGGAAATCCCCCGCCATCACGGCCGCATCATCAAGCACCCGCGCCACCGCCACGCTTTCCGAGACGAACCACTGGTCAATCTCCGAAAGGGTCGACTCCTTGCTCTTCCAGGGTGCAATGCGGATCATCGCAGAAGTGACCAGCAGGCCGGGGGCCCGTTCCAGCCACTCCGACGGAAAGACTTCGAAATCCGCCGGATCAAAGGCTCGGGCACTCAAACCCTCTGAAAAGACCGTATAAGTCACCATCTCGGTATGGCTTTCCCATTTCAGGGTGTGCCTCCCGATCTGGCCAAAATAATGCGTCGCCCCCGGCTGCGGATGGCTGGCCCCGTAACGGTCAAGAAGTGCCGTCAGATGCGCCAGATCCGCCGCCCTGTCACGCTTGGCCGCATCCTGTGGTTGCTTGACGGCCAGAAAGACGGCGGTGCAGGGCGCGGCAAGCGACGGGAACGGTCGCGCATGCAATTCATTGGCCATGTCATATCGAAGCGGGTGGTCCTTAATGGGGGGCATGCGCCGTTCTCCTGATCCTCACCGCTGCTTAGCGCGTCCCGCGCTCGCGAAAAAGAGTTTTTCGTTAAAACCCAATGATTTAGGTGGACACAACCGTATACCGCCCGCGTTTTGAGCTTCACCATTCCCAAAATACTCAAATTTCGACGCTTGCCAAAGGCGAAAGCCATGAAAAAAGGGCGCCACCTCGCGGTCGCACCCTTTCCAGTCTCACTGTTCCATGGATCAGTCGATCTTGGGCAAGAGGCTCGAGATGCTGGTCTTGGCATCGCCATAGAACATCCGCGTGTTTTCCTTGTAAAAAAGCGGGTTCTCGATGCCGGAATAGCCGGTGCCCTGCCCGCGTTTCGAGACGAACACCTGCTTGGCCTTCCAGCATTCCAGAACTGGCATCCCGGCGATGGGCGAATTGGGATCGTCCTGTGCCGCGGGGTTGACGATGTCGTTCGAGCCGATGACGATGGCCACGTCGGTGTCGGGGAAATCCTCGTTGATCTCGTCCATTTCGAGCACGATGTCATAGGGCACGCGGGCCTCGGCCAGAAGCACGTTCATATGCCCCGGCAGACGGCCTGCGACCGGATGGATGGCAAAGCGCACGGTCTTGCCCTTGGCCCGCAATTTCGAGGTCAACTCCGAGACCGCCCCCTGTGCCTGCGCCACCGCCATGCCGTAGCCCGGAATGATGATGATGCTGTCAGCCTCGTTGAGCGCGGCAGCCACTCCGTCCACGTCAATCGCCACCTGCTCGCCCTCGACCGCCATCTGCGCACCCTGCGGGCCGCCGAAACCGCCGAGGATGACGCTGATGAAAGAGCGGTTCATCGCCTTGCACATGATGTAGCTGAGGATCGCGCCCGAGGAACCGACCAGCGCGCCAACCACGATCAGAAGGTCATTGCCAAGGCTGAACCCGATCGCCGCCGCCGCCCAGCCCGAGTAGCTGTTGAGCATCGAGACGACCACGGGCATGTCGGCCCCGCCAATCCCCATGATCAGGTGATAGCCGATGAAGAACGCCAGAAGCGTCATCAGGACCAGCGTCCAGATCCCGGCATCATTGAAATACAAGATGCCAAGAACCACCGAAAGCGCTGCGGCCCCGGCATTGAGCATATGCCCGCCCGGCAGCTTTTTCGCGGTCGTATCAACCTTGCCCGCGAGCTTGCCAAAGGCAATCACCGAACCGGTAAAGGTCACGGCACCGATAAAGACGCCGAGGAAGACTTCGACCCGCAGAATGGACACCTCGACCCCGGATTTGTGGGCCAGCACGGCGGCAAATCCTTCAAGTCCCGCGCGGGCGCTCTCGTCCATGGCCAGCACACGGCCCAGTTCAAGATCGGCGTTGAAACCGACAAAGACCGCCGCAAGCCCGACCAGAGAGTGCATCGCCGCCACAAGCTGCGGCATCTCGGTCATCTGCACGCGGGTCGCCACCACATAACCAATCGCACCACCGGCAGAGATCAGCACCAGCGACAAGAGCCACAGCCCCGCACCGGGACCGATCAGCGTGGCGACAACCGCCAGCGCCATGCCGGCCATGCCATACCACACCGCGCGCTTGGCGCTTTCCTGCCCCGAAAGCCCGCCCAGCGACAGGATGAAGAGGATGGCCGCCACCACATAGGCGGCCGTTGTGAAACCGTAATCCATGATCCTCTACTCCTTACGATTTCTGGAACATGGCGAGCATGCGCCGGGTGACGAGGAATCCCCCGAAAATGTTGATCCCGGCCATGAAAACCGCGAACGCCGCCAGCAGGATGACCAGGAAAGATCCCGATCCGATCTGCATCAGGGCCCCCAGAATGATGATTGACGAGATCGCGTTTGTCACCGCCATGAGCGGTGTGTGCAAGCTGTGCGAGACATTCCAGATGACCTGGAATCCGACAAAGACCGCCAGCACAAACACGATGAAATGCTGCATGAAGCTCGCAGGAGCCACAAGACCCACACTGAGCAGAAGCGCCGCACCGACGGCCAGCAGCGTGACCTGGCTCTTTGTCTGCGCCCTGAACGCCGCGAGTTCGGTCGCTTTTTTCTCTGCCGGCGTCAGTTCTTTCGGCTTTTCCTTTGGTTTCTGGGCGGCAATCGCAGCGACCTTGGGCGGCGGTGGCGGGAAAGTAACCGCACCGGCATGGGTCACGGTCGCGCCCCGGATCACGTCATCCTCCATGTTGTGATTGATCACCCCGTCCTTGCCGGGCGTGAGATCGGTCAGCATGTGGCGGATGTTGGTAGCATAGAGCGTCGAGGCCTGCGCCGCCATCCGGCTCGGAAAATCGGTGTAACCGATGATCGTCACGCCATTCTCGGTGACGATCCTTTCATCCATCACCGTCAACTTGCAGTTGCCACCCTTTTCCGCCGCAAGATCGACGATGACCGAACCGCGCTTCATGGCTTTCACCATGTCCTCGGTCCACAGTTCCGGTGCCTCGCGATTGGGGATCAGCGCGGTGGTGATGACGATATCCATCTCCGGGGCCAGCTCGCGAAACTTGGCAAGCTGCGCCTCGCGGAACTCGGGGCTCGACACCGAGGCATAGCCGCCGGTGGCGGCGCCATCCTGCTGTTCTTCCTTGAAATCGAGATAGACGAATTGCGCGCCCATGGATTCGACCTGTTCGGCCACTTCGGGCCGCACGTCAAAGGCATAGGTGATGGCCCCGAGGCTGGTCGATGTGCCGATCGCCGCGAGCCCCGCCACACCCGCCCCGACGATCAGAACCTTGGCCGGCGGCACCTTGCCCGCTGCGGTGATCTGCCCGGTAAAGAAGCGGCCGAAATTGTTGCCCGCCTCGATCACCGCACGATAGCCCGCGATGTTGGCCATGGAGCTGAGCGCGTCCATCTTCTGCGCGCGGCTGATGCGCGGCACCATTTCCATGGCGATGACCGTGGCACCCTTTTCGGCCGCCATCTTCAGTTGCTTTTCGTTGGCGCCAGGATTGAAGAAGGTGATCAGCGTCTGACCTTCGCGCAGACGCTTGACTTCGGTATCCGTCGGGACGCGCACCTTGGTCACGATATCGCACTCTTTCCAGAGGGCTGCGGCCGTCTTGATGACCTCGACACCGGCGGCCTCGTAGGCGGCGTCAGAAAATCCTGCACGCTCGCCCGCGCCGCTCTCGATGGCGCAGCTATGGCCGAGTTTTTGCAATTGCACAGCCGACTCGGGCGTCATCGCCACCCGATTCTCGCCTTCATGCACTTCCTTTGGCGTTCCGATCTTCAATGCTGTCTCCCCCTCTGGCGGTTCAATTGGTCCTTGGGTTCCGTTGAACTGGTTCCCGCTCTACACATTTTCGGGCCGTTATTTCACACTATGTCCAGCGTGGCGATATCAAGATTGTCGCGGCCTTCAAGCCCATCTTCGAGTTTTTTCGCAGTAGCGCGCAAAATCCACGCGAAATTTGCGCCTCAGCCGGTCCTCTTCCGGAAGGATAAAACGCTTCTCGATGGCCCAGACAAAAATCGGAACAAGCGGCAGCGACAGGACCGCATCCCATTTCAGGATCAGCCCCGCCAGGATCAGCGCGTCACCAAGATAGATGGGATTGCGCGACCTTGCGAAGATACCGGACTGGATCAGCCGCTCCGGCTCCCGATGTGGCACGATGGTGGTGCGGTGGCGGCGAAACTCTGCGGCGGCCAGCAGCGTCAGCACGATGCCACCGCCCACCAGCAATCCCCCCACCAGATCAGACCACGCGCCCCCAAAATCGAGCCCCATGGAAAAATGGGCGGCCTGCATCCAGGCCAGCGCCAGCCCCCCCGCGAGCCACACCGGCGGCATGTCGAACCATTTGAGCATTATTCATTCCTCTGCCCCGTCACCGATTGCCGGATGACGGCAGATTGCTACAGTATCTCCATAAACGAAGGAGGCAAGATGACACTGAATGGCAAACACGCACTCGTCACAGGAGGCGGCAGCGGCATCGGCCTCGCGATTGCCCAGGCTCTGGCGGGGGCGGGCGCGCAGGTGACGATCACCGGGCGACGCGCCGCTGTGCTTGAGGCGGCCGCACGCAACGGTCTGCATCCGCGTGTCATGGATGTCACCGACGAGGCAGAGGTCATCGCGGCGGTGGCGGCTGCGGTGGCAGAACGCGGCCCGGTGCAGATCTGCATCGCCAACGCCGGGATCGCCGAAGGCCGTGCGGTGCACAAGACCGATGCGGCCTTCTGGCGAAAGATCATGGCGACCAACCTCGATGGCGCGTTCTTTACCATGCGCGAGTGCCTTCATGACATGCGCAAGACCGATTGGGGCCGGGTGATCGCCATATCCTCGATTGCCGGGCTCAAGGGCCTCAAGGGGGCCGCCGCCTACAGCGCCAGCAAACACGGCATGATCGGCCTCATCCGATCCCTGAGCGAGGATTATCTGGGCACCGGCCTCACCTTCAATGCGATTTGTCCCGGCTATGTGGATACCGAGATCGTGACGCGCAATGTCACTGCCATCGCCGACCGCGCCGGGATCAGCAAGGACGAGGCCCGCGCCCTGATGGTGGGCGCCAACCGGCACAACCGCCTGATCGAACCCCAGGAGGTGGCGCAGGCGGTGGCTTGGCTGTGTGGTCCGGGATCGCAAAGCGTGAACGGACAGGCCATAGAGATTGCGGGCGGTCAGTTCTGAAAGAGAACCGCTGTGCGCCCGCCCCACCACAGGTTCCGCAAGGCTCATGCTCTGTCGCGCGCAAAGGCGTGCTCTGTTTGCCCTGCACCAGACCGCGCGTCCTGTCACCGACCGGACCCGCGCCGGACAGCGGCGCGCGCATCACGCCGCCTGAGCGCTGCAACAGCCCATCTCAGGCAGAGCGCAGCACGGGTGTCGACCGCCCCGCCGCCCAGGCCCGCACCGCATCGCCGAATGCAGCAAAAAGCGGTCGGCTGACAGGATCATTTGCGGCATTGTATTCCGGATGCCACTGCACCGACAACGTGAACCCCCGCGCCCCCTCGACATAGAGAGCCTCAGGTGTGCCGTCCGTGGCCCAGCCATCGATCACGATGCCGCGCCCTTCGCGCAAAATGCCCTGTCCGTGCAGGGTGTTGGTCATCACCTCCTGCGCGCCCAACAGACGGTGAAAGACGCCGCCTGCGGTAAAGCGCACCTTGTGGCGCAACGCGAACTGCTCCTCCATCGTGCCATCGGGGGGCATACGGTGGTTGTCCCGTCCCGGCAGATCGCGGATCTCCAGATGCAGCGTGCCGCCCAACGCCACGTTGACCTCCTGAAAGCCACGGCAGATGCCCATGAACGGCTGTCCCCGCTCCAGGCAGGCGCGCACCAGTGGCAGGGTGATCGCATCGCGCGCCCGGTCGAAGGAGCCATGCGCTTCGGTCTCTGACTCGCCATATTCTTCGGGATGGACATTGGGACGTCCGCCAGTCAGCAGAAAGCCGTCACAGGCCTCCACCAATTCGTGCACCGTGACGTAGCGTGGATCGGACGGGATGATGAGCGGCATGCACCCGGCCACATCGGACACGGCAGAGGAATTGATCGTGCCGCCACTATGGGTCGGATAGCGGTTCTCGATCTTGTACTGGTTACCGATAATGCCAATGATCGGGCGTTTCATTTCTGACTTTTCTGGTCTTTTACTGCCGATTGTCATGTTCTCTCAATATGGGCTCGAACGGAATAACAAATCATCAATTCGTGCACATTTTTCCGTGCAATGATGCGAATTTGTTCATACTCGCCGCATCGGTTAACGATCCCTTGGCGCCAGCGTGATCCCTCGGACGAGACTGCCGCCTCAACGGTCAGAGCCGACAGGACCGATCGAGCCAGCCGCGTCCCGATCCGTCATTTTGCGCGCGCGGCGACATTTTTCGCTGCAATGACGCACCTCCTCCCAGACCCGTGCCCATTTGCGCCGCCACGCCATCGGTCGCCCGCAGGTGGCGCAGATCTTGACCGGAAGATCGGATTTTCGGGGCGCGCGCGGCATTTACAAATCCAAACTCAATTGCACATCCTCCGCCTTGGACTTGGCCCGCCTGGGCCGTTTGCGGCTGGCATGGCGCGTGACAATCCGCGCCGTCTCGGCATCGCCGCGATGCGTCCGCCGACAGGCCCAGACCGCTTCACGCGCTGCCCGCGCCGCAGCCACCGGATCGACAATCGGCGCCGGATAGGCACGGCCCAGGAGCGCCGCCGCCCCTGACCACGCCCAGGGGCGGTGCAGATGTTCATCTGGCACACTGGACAATTCCGGCACCCAGCGACGGGTGAATTCTCCGCCGCGATCCTGATCCAGCCCCTGCTTGACCGGGTTGTAGATGCGGATCGTGTTCATCCCCGTGGTGCCCGATTGCATCTGAACCTGCGGCCAGTGAATGCCCGGCTCGTAATCGGTGAAATACCGCGCCAGCACCGGCCCGGTACTGCGCCAGTCGAGCCAAAGGTGATAGGAGGCCACCGCCATCACCATCGCGCGCATCCGGAAATTGAGCCAGCCGGTGGCGATCAGCGCGCGCATGCAGGCATCGACAAAGGGCAACCCGGTTTCGCCCTGCGACCACGCCGCCAGACGTGCGGCATCGGGCACGCGCGGGCGCAATCCCTCATAGGCCGGATGCAGGCAGCGCCGCTCGATCTCGGGCTCATCTTCGAGCTTCTGCATGAAATGGTCGCGCCACGCGAGCCGCGCCTGAAACGAGCGCATCGCGCGTGGCCAATCCGGCCCCCGCCCACCGGGGGCCGCCGCCCCCAGCTGAACCGCCTCGCGCAGCGACAGCGTGCCAAAGGCCAGATGCGGGCTGATGCGCGAGCACGCCCGCGCGCCTGCGAGGGGCGAGGACATGGCGCGCTGATAGGTCTCGCCGCGCGTGGTGAGAAAGGAGTCCAGCGCGCGCTGCGCGGCCCTGCGCCCGCCCTTTTGCCGCAAGGGACAGGGATCACTCAGGCCCAACGCCTCTGGCGTCGGCACATCATCGCTGACCACCGCGGCCCCCCGCGCGCCCTGAACGGTGCCAATCACCGGCGCTCCCATGAATGCGTCACGCCTGCCCTGCCAGTCATCCCGGCTGCACAACCTGCGCACCACACCCGATTGCGGCATCTCGTGCCACTCTACGCCCTGCCCCCGCGCCCAGTCCGCCACCCGCCGGTCGCGTGCGTCGCTCCAGCGATTGCCGGTCTCCTCATGGCTGACCAGATGCGTGACACGATGCGCGGCGCGCAGCGCCTCCAGCACCGCCACGGCGTCGCCCACGCGCACCACCAAGCCCAAGCCCAAGCGCGCCAGATCGTCGCGCAAACTCTCCAGACTCTCACGCAAAAAAGCATACTGTCGCCCAGAGGCATCCGTCCCAGCCCAGAACTCTGGCTCGACGACATAGACCGCAAGGATCGGCCCCAGCCGAGAGGCATGGACGAGTGCGCAATGATCCTGAACTCGCAGATCGCGCTTGAACCAGAGGAGGATAGGACGTTCCATATCCGGCGAGATAGGGGCCCGCCGCGCAAAGGAAACCCCCATTGCAGCCCCGGACATCAGCCCCTAGGGTCACGCCAAAGCCATAGGAGACACCGATGAAAGACGCCGCCCCGCAACCGATTTTCCTCAAGGATTACAGCGCCCCCGCCTATCTTGTGGAGGCTGTCCATCTCACCTTTCGCCTTGCGCCCCACGCCACTCGGGTCATCAGTCGCATCGCCTTCCGCCCCAATCCCGAGGCCGCAGCGCGGAATTTCTTCCTTCATGGCGAGGCGCTGCGCCTCATCTGCGCCCGCATCGACGGGGTGGAGGTCACACCAGAGGTGACAGCACAGGGGCTCAGCACCCAAGTCCCAAACGCACCCTTCCTCTTTGAGGCCGAGGTCGAGATCGACCCCGAGGGCAACACCGCGCTGGAAGGTCTCTACATGTCCAACGGCATGTATTGCACGCAATGCGAGGCCGAGGGCTTTCGCAAGATCACCTATTACCCCGACCGCCCCGACGTGATGGCCGTCTTTACCGTGCGCATCGAGAGCGACCTGCCGGTGATGCTGTCCAACGGCAATCCGGTGGCACAGGGTCCGGGCTGGGCCGAATGGCACGATCCCTGGCCCAAGCCGGCCTATCTCTTTGCGCTCGTGGCGGGGGATCTGGTGGCGCATACCGACAGCTTCACCACCCGTTCGGGCCGCCATGTCGATCTCAACATCTGGGTGCGCCCCGGCGACCGGGACAAATGCGCCTTCGGCATGGCGGCGCTGAAAAAGTCGATGGCCTGGGACGAGCGCGTCTATGGGCGCGAATATGACCTCGACCTGTTCAACATCGTCGCCGTGGACGATTTCAACATGGGCGCGATGGAGAACAAGGGCTTGAACATTTTCAACTCGTCTTGTGTCTTGTCCACACCCGAGACCGCCACGGATGCCAATTTCGAACGGATCGAGGCGATCATCGCGCATGAATATTTCCACAACTGGACCGGCAACCGGATCACCTGCCGCGACTGGTTCCAGCTCTGCCTCAAGGAGGGGCTCACGGTCTTTCGCGACAGCCAGTTCACCGCCGACATGCGCTCGGCGCCGGTCAAGCGGATCACGGATGTGATCGACCTGCGCGCGCGGCAGTTCCGCGAGGATGCAGGGCCGCTCGCGCATCCCGTCCGTCCTGAAAGTTTCATCGAGATCAACAACTTCTACACCGCAACGGTCTATGAAAAAGGGGCCGAGCTGATCGCCATGCTCAAGCGGCTGGTGGGCGATGACGCCTATAGCGCGGCGCTCGATCTCTATTTCACCCGCCATGACGGGAAGGCCTGCACCATCGAGGATTGGCTCAAGGTGTTCGAGGATGTGACAGGCCGCGATCTGTCACAATTCAAACTGTGGTATTCCGAGGCCGGAACACCCCGACTTCGCGTCGAGGATGAGTTCAACAATGGCCTCTACACACTTCATTTTACACAGGAAACTCCGCCAACGCCGGGCCAGGACATCAAACACCCCCGCGTCATTCCGATCGCCGTGGGCCTGCTGGGGCCCAATGGCGACGAGGTGGTGGAAACCCGCATTCTGGAGATGACCGAGGCGCGGCAGAGCTTCAGCTTTGATGGATTGGCATCGCGCCCCATCCCCTCGATTCTGCGCGATTTTTCCGCGCCCGTGATCCTCGAGCGCGAGACCAGCAATGCCGAACGCGCCTTTCTTCTGGCGCATGACACCGACCCGTTCAACAAGTGGGAAGCAGGCCGCGCGATGGCGCGCACCGGTCTGATCGCCATGATCCGCGAGGGCGCAGCGCCCGATGCTGCCTATCTCGATGCCGTGGCGCATGTGGCACGCGACGAAACCCTCGACCCTGCCTTTCGCGCGCTAGCGCTCGGCTTGCCGTCCGAGGACGATCTGGCGCTGGCGCTCTTTGAGCACGGGTTGATCCCCGACCCGCAGGCGATCTGGGAGGCGCTCGAAACGCTCCTTGATGCCCGGGCGCAGGCCTTGGAGAGCATCGCGCGCGACCTCTACACCCGCCATCAGGTCACGGCCCCCTACCGCCCCGACCCCGATCAGGCAGGCGCGCGGGCCTTGGCCAATGCGGCCCTCGCGATGATCACCCGCCGCGGTGGCGGAACACTTGCGCAGGCGCAATATGACGCGGCCGATAACATGACCCAGCAGCTGGCGGCGTGGTCCTGCCTCTTGCAGGCGGGGTCCGGCGCGCGCGCAACACAGGCATTCTATGCGCAATGGAAGCACGACCGGCTGGTGATCGACAAATGGTTCAGCCTGCAAATCACCCAAGCCCGGCCCGAGGCCGCGGCAGAGATGGCCGAGACGCTTACCCGCCATCCCGATTTCACCCTGCGCAACCCCAACCGCTTTCGCGCCACGCTGGGCGCGCTCACCATGTCGCCTGCGGGCTTTCACCATGCTTCGGGGCGCGGCTACCGCCTGCTGGCCGACATGCTGATCCGGCTCGATCCGCTCAACCCGCAGACCACGGCGCGGATGTGTTCGGCCTTCGAGACATGGCGGCGCTATGATCCGGCGCGGCAGGCCTTGATTGCCGAGGCTCTCGATCACATTCTGGCGACGCCGGGGCTCAGCCGTGACACGACGGAAATGATCAGTCGCATTCGGGGGATCTGAGCGGCGTCAGTCGCTGGCCTGCGCCAGTCGTGCAGGCCAGTCGTGCAGGCCAGTCGTGCAGGCCGCGCGCGCGGGCGCACGGATGAGAGCGGCTTGCAATAGCTCTGCGCCCTGAGCCAGCTTTGCATCTCCTCGCGTTTCGCCTGTTGAGTCAGCGGGCCCCAATCCGCAGCCACGCCGCGCCGCCCCTCCGACACCACACCGTCACGCGGGACCGTCCGGGCCATGATGCGGATCGCGCAGGACAGGTTGTCCGGCCCGTGGCGCAATGCCTCGCCAGTCCGGGCGCGACATCCATGCGCGCGCGCCGTCGAGGGCTGGATCTGCAGCAATCCGAACCAGCGCCCCGCGCCACCGATCGCCTTGGGATCAAAGGCGCTCTCGTATTTGGCAAGCGCCGACAAAAGCCCCACCCAGAAGTCCCGTCGGCGGACCTCATTTGCCTGCCTGTAGGACGGGCACCAGGCAGCGATATCGCCCGGCACGATCCGGGTGAGCATGGCGCCATGCGCCTTGAGTGCCGAGAGCGCGGAGCGGGTCAATAGCGCCGCATCGGCGCGGTGATCCCAGAGTGTGCGCGGAATATTGCCATCGCGCGCAGGCACCTCAACGCCGGACTCCGCCCGATGCGCCTCCTGCGCCTCCTGCGCCTCCACCGCGCAGACAAAAAACCCATAAAATACAAGCAATAGAACCCTGATCATCCCGCAAGTTTGACGCAAGACGGCTCGGCTGGCAATCCTGGCCCCTTCCGTAAACTTTCATCTCCTGACCCGAGCGTTGCCCTCTTTTAGCCGAAATGCAGCGGCACATTCATTGGCACCAGATTGCCGGAGATGTCATGCCGTTCAAACCGATTGCAACGCCCGAGGAGTCATCGCAAGACGACGGCTCACGTTCCGCACGCGCGCGGCGGCGATTGCCGGATCTTCTGGGTCTGATGCGGCGCGCGCCCGCGCTCGACTTTGACACGCTCATGGATCGCATACAACTTGCCTCGCTGCCGGTCACGGATGAAGACATGGCATGCACCACGCATCTCGACCATGGGCGGCTGCTGGCCCGTCAGGACAGATGGGACGATCTGGCACACCTGATCGAACATGCGGATGCAACACGGCTGCACACGCCTGCCGGGGTTCCCGCAACGATGCTGCTGGCCGACGGGGCGCGATCCGATCTGGTCTCGGCGGCGCGGGATGCGATCGCAGATGAGGCAGACCCTGACCCCACCGGCATTGGCACGCTCGAAGACGTTCTGGCGGATCAACCCCGGAATTATGCCTGCGCTCTGGTGGTCGCGCTGGCCCATATCGACATCGGACGGGCTTGGCGGGCCGCCGCATCGCCGCCGACGGGCGCGAAGCATGAGGTGAGGTTTCTCGCTCATTTCAGACGGGCCGAGGCCCTTCTGGCCCCATTTGATGCGGTGAATCTCGATGCACCCTCTCTCGCGGCGGCGCAATGTGCGCTTCTGGCGGCAAGGCCGCACCCGCATCACCGCGTGGTGGACGATTACACAAGGCTGATCGATCTCGACCCCGCCAGCCCGTTGCACATGCGCGCCCTGGGCGAAGCGTTGCTTCCCGCGCGCCATGGCAACTACGAGACACTGGAGCGCGAGGCCCGCCACGCCGCCGCGCGCACGACCGAGATCTGGGGGGCCGGCGGCTATGTCTGGGTCTATTTCGATGCGCTGACTCGTGATCCTGGAACCCTCGCCCGCCTTGATGTTGCACTCTTTGTGCAAGGCCTTCACGATATCGTCTCGCACAAGAACGATCAGCATGTGATCAATCAGTTGTCGGCGTTTTGCGGCATTGTGATGGCGGCCCGCACCGGCAAGGTGCGGCGAGCCGCACCGAACGAGGTAAAGCGCCGCCGCATCCACGATTGTCTCGATTGGCTTCTCGAAAAGCATTTGCAGGAACTGCACCCGGTCGTCTGGTCACAAACCCTGCTCAGCCCCGGCCTCACTTTGGTCCCGTCTGCGCGCCGCGCCCTCATCGACAAGGGCCAACAGATCGCCTTGCGCACCATCGCGGAATGCTTCGCCGAAGAAATCGAGGACGGCGGGTCCATCGCCTTTTCAAGGTCGGGCATGTATCGGTTGCCGGCGCTCTAGGATTTGCGCAGATCGCGCGGCGCTTTCCCGTATTGGCGCCGGAGCGCACGGGTCAGCGCGGCGGGCGATTCGTATCCGCAGCGCAGCGCAACCTCGGCAATCCCGAGACGGGTATTCTCGACCAGCTTGCGCGCCGCGGACAGGCGCTGATGGCGATAGACCATGCCCGGCGCGGCGCCCAGTGCGGCGCGAAACCGCCGGTCCAGCGTGCGCGCGTGGCAGGACAGCCGGCGCGCCAGATCGCCCAGGGCCAAGGGCTTCTCGACGTGATCCCGCATCAGACCCAGGGCCCGCCGCACCAGCGGATCACCCACCGCCGCGCCCTCCTGCGCGGGCGCGACCGGCAGATCGCCATGCAGAAAGAGCGCCTCGACATCGAGCCGCAGCGCCATGCCCAGATGATCGCTGATCAGCCCCAGCGTGAGATCGAGCGCCGACATCGCCCCCGCGCAGGTCATCCGCGGGCCATCGCGCAACACCCGGGCGTGCTCGGCCGTCACGCTGAGAAAACGCTCGGTGAATTCCTCCAGCAGATCGCGATGCACCGTCGCCCGGCGGCCATCGAGCAGCCCCGCCGCAGCCAGAAGCCACGGCCCGGTATCGAAGCCCACCACCACCCTCGCCCGCCGCGCCGCCCATTGCAGCGCCCGCCGCGTGTCCGCCGTATCATGCCGCTCGTGATGATAGCTCGCGACCACAAAGAGATAATCACAGGAGACCAGCGCGTTCAGCGCCGCGTCGGGCAGGATCATCAGACCGCTCGACGAGCGGCGCGGCAGGCCATCCATGGTCAGGATCTCCCAGTCAAAGCCGCGCCGCGGCGCCAACGTATTGGCCGCGCGCAACGGCTCCAGACAGTTGGCGAGGCACAGGTTGGAAAAGCTCTCGAAGACGAGGATCGCAATGCGCGTGGGCGCGGTAGATGATTTTGTCCAGTCCGGCATGATTTTTGTCTTGTAGTGCAAAATTTGAACCCACACCACCACGATAGTTTGGCGCCATACGTTGCAACGGGAGGATGCCATGCCGCTGACCATGAACCGCGAGGTTTTCATCACCTGTGCCGTGACCGGATCGGGCGCCACCCAGGACAAGAGCCCGCATGTCCCCCGCTCACCCAAGGAGATCGCCGAGAGCGCGATTGCCGCCGCCAAGGCAGGAGCCGCCATCGTGCATTGCCACGTCCGCGACCCCGAGACCGGCGCCCCTTCGCGCGATCCCCGCCTCTACCGCGAAGTGACCGAACTCATCCGCGACAGCGCCACCGATGTCGTGCTGAACCTGACCGCAGGCATGGGCGGCGACATGATCTTTGGTGGCTCTGAGACGCCGCTGCCTCTGGCCCGCGGCACCGACATGGCAGGCGCCACCGAACGCCTTGCGCATGTGGCTGACTGCCTGCCGGAAATCTGCACGCTCGATTGCGGCACGATGAACTTTGCCGAAGCTGATTACGTGATGACCAACACCCCCGGCATGTTGCAGGCCATGGGGCGAATGATCACCGGTCTGGGCGTGAAGCCCGAGATCGAGGCCTTTGACACCGGCCACCTGTGGTATGCCAAGGAACTGGTGCGCACCGGCGTGCTCGACAGTCCGGCACTCGTGCAGCTTTGCATGGGTGTGCCCTGGGGCGCGCCGGATGATCTCAGCACCTTCATGGCGATGGTCAACAACGTGCCCGAAGGCTGGACCTTTTCCGCCTTCTCGCTGGGCCGCCACCAGATGCCCTATGTCGCGGCTGCGGTGCTGGCGGGGGGCCATGTCCGCGTCGGACTCGAGGATAATCTCATGCTCGACAAGGGCGTGCTTGCCACCAATGCGCAACTGGTCGAGCGCGCGCGTGTCATCATCGAGGGGCTCGGCGCGCGTCTCATGACCCCCACCGAGGTCCGCCAAAAGCTGCGCTTGACCAAGAGAGCCCCCGGCTCTTCGGCTTTGCTTTCAAACTCAACTGCCGAGCAAAAGGTATGCCCGGAATGTGGCCATCTCTTCCAAGGAAACGGTTGGGACGGGATTGACGCGCACTGGCGTTCCAAGCACGAGGATGTAATGCCCTACGAGACTGCGTGGCCGCTTTTGAAGCATGATAAGTATCGCAAGGATGCTCTCAAATGAGAACAGCAGCAATCATCGGCGGCGGTGTGATCGGCGGCGGCTGGGCCGCGCGGTTTCTGCTCAACGGCTGGGATGTGCGGGTCTTCGATCCCGATCCCGAGGCCGCGCGCAAGATCGGCGCGGTGCTCGAAAATGCCCGCCACGCGCTGCCCATGCTCTATGACGTGGCCCTGCCCCCAGAGGGCAAGCTCAGCTTTCACCCCACCATGTCCGAAACCGTCATGGGCGCGGACTGGATTCAGGAAAGCGTGCCCGAACGGCTGGAACTGAAACGCAAGGTTTTCCAGACGCTGCAAGAACATTGCGATGCAGGCGCGATCATCGGCTCCTCCACCTCGGGCTTCAAACCGTCCAAATTGCAGGGTTGCGCGACGCGGCCCCAGCAGATCGTCGTGACGCATCCCTTCAACCCGGTCTATCTTCTGCCGCTGATTGAACTGGTCACGACCGAAAAGAACACCCCCGCCCTCATCGCGCGGGCAAAGGACATTCTCACCTCGCTCGGCCACTTTCCCCTGCATGTGCGCCGGGAAATCGACGCCCATATCGCGGATCGCTTTCTCGAGGCCGTCTGGCGCGAGGCGCTCTGGCTCATCAAGGACGGCATCGCCACGACCGAGGAAATCGACAACGCCATCCGCTACGGCTTTGGCCTGCGCTGGGGGCAAATGGGCCTGTTTGAAACCTACCGCATCGCGGGCGGCGAGGCGGGGATGAAACATTTCATCGACCAGTTCGGCCCCTGCCTCTCCTGGCCCTGGACCAAACTCATGGATGTGCCGGAACTGACCGAGGAACTGGCCCAGATGATCGCTGATCAGTCCGACGCGCAATCGGGCCAGCTGACGATCCACGAACTCGAACGCAAGCGCGACATGAACCTCGTCGCCATGCTGCGCGCGCTGCGCCAACAGGGCAATGCGGCGGGACGGCTGATCAATAACCATCAGCAAACGATCAAGACCACCCTCACCGACGGCCCGCCCATCCTCAGCGCCCGCCGCGTGATCCCCGCCGACTGGACCGATTACAACGGCCACATGAACGAGGGCCGCTTTGGGCAACTCTTCAGCGACGCCGCCGATGCGGTGATGACCCATGTCGGTGCCGATGCCGATTACATCGCGGGCGGGCTCAGCTATTTCACCGTCGAGAACACGATCAGGTTTCTGGCCGAGACCCATGCCGGCGAATATGTCCGCGTCGAGACGCGCGTGACTCAAGGCGAAGGCAAGAAACTCCGTTGTTTCCATGAAATGAAACGCGAGAGCGACGGCGCGCTCCTCGCCACCTCCGACCAGTTCATGCTGCATGTCGATCTCAAATCCCGCAAATCCTGCAACCCGCGCGCCAATGTTCTGGCGCGGATCGTGGCATTGGCCAAGCTGCACAAGGAGGCCTGAGATGCACTTCGGACTGACCGACGAGCAGGAGATGATCGTCGGGGCGGTGCGCCGCTTTGTCGAGCATGAAATCTACCCGCATGAGGCCCTTGTCGAGCGCACCGGCGAGGTGCCGCCCGAGGTGGCGCAGGCCATCAAGCAGAAAACCATCGACCTTGGCTTTTACGCCTGCAACTTTCCCGAGACGGTGGGCGGCGCGGGGCTTAGCCATCTCGAGTTTGCGCTCGTCGAGCGTGAATTGGGGCGCGGTTCCATGGCGCTCACGCATTTCTTTGGGCGGCCGCAGAATATCCTGATGGCCTGCACGGGCGAACAGGTGGAACGCTACCTGCGCCCTGCGGTGCGCGGCGAACGGATGGATGCGCTCGCCATGACCGAGCCGGGGGCCGGATCGGATGTGCGCGGCATGAAATGCGCGGCGCGACGTGACGGGGGCGATTGGGTGCTCAACGGCACCAAGCATTTCATCTCGGGTGCCGATCACGCCGATTTCGTCATCGTCTTTGTCGCCACCGGCGAGGATCAGACCGACAGGGGGCCGAAAAAGCGCATCACCACCTTTCTCGTGGATCGCGGCACGCCGGGCTTCACCATCCGCGACGGCTACAGATCCGTCAGCCACCGCGGCTACAAGAACATGGTGCTCGAATTCGACGATTGCCGCCTGCCCGAGGCCCAGGTTCTGGGCGAGGTCGATGGCGGCTTCGCGGTGATGAACGAATGGCTCTACGCCACACGGATCACCGTGGCCACCATGGCGGTGGGGCGCGCGCGCCGCTGTTTCGACCACGCGCTACGCTATGCGGCGGAACGCGAACAATTCGGCCAGGCGATCGGCAAGTTTCAGGGCGTCAGCTTTCAACTGGCCGACATGATCACCGAGATCGACGCCGCCGACCTTCTGACCCTCAATGCCGCCTGGCGGCTGGATCAGGGCCTGCCCGCCAATCGCGAGATCGCCAGCGCCAAGCTCTACGCCAGCGAAATGCTGGCCCGCGTCACCGACGCGACCCTCCAGATCCATGGCGGCATGGGGCTGATGGACGACCTGCCGATCGAGCGCTTCTGGCGCGATGCAAGGGTCGAACGGATCTGGGACGGCACATCGGAAATCCAGCGCCACATCATCAGCCGCGAGATGCTGCGGCCCTTGGGCGCATGAAAATTTTGATGCCTCCGGCGGGGATATTTCCGGCCAGAAGAAGCCGCCCCCTGGCACCCGCCTCGGGCCAATGTGCGATGCCGGCGGGAATAGCGATGGCCGCTGGCACAATCGCTCTGCCGCGTGGGTCAAGGAGGGGCTTCAGGGCGTGGGGCCTTGCCGATTTCTTCTGGCGCAAAATATCCCCGCCGGAGGCATCGACATTCTTTTTTCGGGGGCAAACCGATGCGTGATCTTTCCCGTCTCCTGCGCCCCACCTCGATCGCCGTCGTGGGCGGCGGGGCATGGTGCGCCAACGTGATCGACCAGTGCCGCCGCATGGGCTTTGCCGGACCTGTCTGGCCTGTGCATCCCACAAGAGAGGCCATCGCTGGCGCAAAGGCTTACCCATCGTTCGATGCTCTGCCAGGCGTGCCCGATGCGGTCTTTGTCGGTGTCAACCGTGAGGCCACCATCGACATCATCGCGCGGCTCAGACATTTGGGCGCAGGTGGCGCCGTCTGCTTTGCCGCGGGCTTTCTCGAGGCGGAGGCAGAACTTGGCGACGGTGCCGCAATGCAGGCGCGGCTCTTGGAGGCCGCGGGCGAGATGCCGATCATCGGTCCCAATTGCTATGGCTTCATCAACTATCTCGATGGTGCGCTGCTCTGGCCCGATCAACATGGCGGGCAGCGCTGCGACAGCGGCGTGGCAATCCTCACCCAAAGCTCGAACATCGCCATCAATCTCAGCATGCAGAGGCGTGCCCTTCCCCTTGCCTATCTGATGACGGCAGGCAATCAGGCCCAGTTGGGCCTTGCCGATCTCGGTCTCGCGTTGTTGGCTGATCCTCGCGTCACCGCCCTTGGTCTGCATATCGAAGGCGTGGGCGATCTGCGCGCGTTCGAGGCGCTGGCCAATCAAGCGCAGGAACAGGGCACGCCCATCGTCGCCCTCAAATCCGGCCGCTCGGAACAGGCACGCACCGCAACGCAATCCCACACCGCCTCGCTTGCCGGGAGCGGCGCGGGGGCGGCGGTGCTTCTGGCCCGGCTCGGCATCGCGCAGGTCACATCGCTGCCGCAGTTGCTGGAAACGCTGAAACTGCTGCATTTCGCAGGCCCCTTGCCGGGCAAGGCGCTGGTCTCGATCTCCTGTTCAGGCGGCGAGGCGAGCCTGATGGCCGACACCGCGCTGGATCATGACATCACCCTGCCACCGCTCACTGACAAACAGGCCAGTGCCCTGCGCGCGGCGCTCGGGCCCCGGGTGGCACTGGCCAATCCGCTCGATTACCACACCTTCATCTGGGGCAACGTGTCCGCCATGACCGCTACCTTTGCCGCTGCCCTCGACGGGCCCGTCGATATCGGGGCGCTGATCGCCGATTTCCCGCGCCCCGACCGCTGCGATCCCGCCGCCTGGGACTGCATCTTCGAGGCCGGGATGCAGGCACAACGCCAGGCGGGCAAGCCGCTGGCTCTCATCGCAACCCTGCCTGAATGCCTGCCCGAGATCTTTGCCGAACGCGCCATCGCGGGCGGTCTGATCCCGCTCATCGGTCTCGATGACGGTCTTGCCGCCATCGCCCGCGCCGCCTGGCTGGGCCAGCCGCGCCCCGCACCCGCCCCGCTGGTGTTGCCCGGCACGCCCGCGCGGGTCCAGACCCTGAGCGAGGCCGAGGCCAAGACCGCCCTCGCCGCCCATGGCCTGCGCATCCCGCGGTCCCGCCGCGCCCCCTCCGCCGCGGCACTGGCAACTGCCCTGACCGAACTCCCGCCGCCGCTGGTGATCAAGGCCGAGGGACTGGCGCACAAGTCCGACGCCGGCGGCGTGGTCTTCGTGCGGCGCGTCGAGGACCTGCCCGCCGCCGAGGCGCGGGCCCGCGCCATGCCCTGCGACAGTTGGCTGATCGAGGAAATGATCGAGGCGCCCGTCGCCGAGCTGCTGATCGGCGTGCTGCGTGATCCGGCGCATGGCTTCGTGCTGACGCTTGGCGCGGGCGGCATCCTGACCGAGATCCTGCGCGATACGGTATCGCTGCTCTTGCCCGCCACGGAAACCGAGATCGACACCGCCCTCGACAGGCTCCGCCTGGCCCCCCTGCTCAGAGGCTATCGCGGCCAGCCCGCCATCGACCGCACCGCCCTCCTGCGCGCCGTCCTGGCCGTGCAGGACTATGTCAGCACCCATGCCGAAACCCTCGAAGAGGTGGAAATCAATCCGCTCCTCTGCACCGCGGCGGACGCGGTCGCGGTGGATGCGCTCATCACCAGAGGAGAGAGAGAATGACCGACACCCCCGTCAGGACCGAACGCCGCGGCGCCGTGCTCGAGGTGACGCTCGACCGCCCCAAGGCCAATGCCATCGACGCCGCCACCAGCCGGATCATGGGCGAGGTGTTCCGCGACTTTCGCGACGATCCCAGCCTGCGGGTCGCGATCCTGACCGGTGCGGGAGAAAAATTCTTCTGCCCTGGCTGGGATCTCAAGGCCGCCGCCCAGGGCGAATCCCCCGATACCGACTACGGCATCGGCGGCTTCGGCGGCTTGCAGGAATTGCGCGGCCTCAACAAGCCGGTGATCGCTGCCGTCAACGGCATCGCCTGCGGCGGCGGGCTGGAGCTCGCACTTTCGGCCGATATCATCCTCGCCGCCGACCACGCAACCTTTGCCCTGCCCGAAATCCGCTCCGGCACCGTGGCCGACGCCGCCAGCCTCAAGCTGCCCAAGCGCATCCCCTATCACATCGCGATGGAGCTTCTCATCACCGGGCGCTGGCTCGATGCCGAGGAGGCGGCCCGCTGGGGCCTCGTCAACCACATCTACCCCGCCGAGCGCCTGCTGGCCGAGGCCCGCGCGATGGCGGATACGATCGCCTCGGGCCCGCCGCTCGTCCATGCCGCAATCAAGGAGATCGTGCGCGAGGCCGAAGCCATGCGTTTTCAGGATGGGCTCAACCGCATCACCCGGCGGCAGTTCGAGACGGTGGACATTCTCTATGGCTCCGACGATCAAAAGGAAGGCGCGCGCGCCTTTGCCGAAAAACGCGATCCGGTCTGGAAAGGCCGATAGGCTTTCTTCTTGGCTCAAATACCCGGCCTTATGTATCAAACGCACCAAGGGGGTCGATAAAATGACTCTACTGGAAATCAATATTTGTTTAGCCTTGATGACAGACAACTGCATTGGGGAACAATATGTCGGAAAAAGTTCGAGGCATTACGCCAGAGGAAAGCGCGGCTATTTCAAGCGTAAGTGCTTTATATTCAAACAAAATATATCTAAGCTCAAGCCCCCAGGGGGTGAGACTCACCTTCTCGGAAATCATGCCAGACGTTGCGGTGCCGAATGCTCGCAGCGCTGTCTTTTTGGCAGTTCCAGACGCCATCGCTTTACGGGATTTGCTGACCGAGCATTTAAAAAACTACAAGATTCTAGACGAAGCCTCTGTAAAGAAAGCCCTAGAGGATGGCTGAGACAGCTGCGACAACTCCGGCAAGTGATGTTGTCAACGCAGCTACGCAAGGGACTATACCCACAACAACAACCCTCGGGGCAAGGGTTGAACAAACATATCTTGTGCGACGGCAGGAGGTTGTGGGTGTGAACCGCAGCGACCTAGAAGATATTCGTGAATTTGACGAAAGCGCAGTTAGATTTGCGGGATTTGGAACGTTTATATCTTCCGGTGCAGTATGGTTGTTTGCCGAAAAGGCGTTTGAAGGATGGGACGACTTCCGGGGGACAACACTATTTTCGGTATGCCTGCTTTGTATCGCTGTGGGAGGATTTCTTGTCTATCAGGGATGGAGAATGCACCGCAGGAAGGCGAGCAGAATTGACCGAATTTTTGCGGAGACGCGCCCCATTGACGGAAGCGTTGGCTCATCTTCTGCGGGCTTTTCGTCGGGAACCGCGTCTAACCAAGGTGAACAGTAGACGCTCCAATTGCGGTCAAAGATTGTATAAAGAACGCTGCGCTAAATTTACCGCGAGACAGCTTATTTCTCACATTCACCTCTTTATCCCCGATGCACTCAGCCAATTGCGCATACGTCACCCCTTGGCGTTTCAACTCAGCCTTTAAGAGGTTCGCGGCCTTCATTTCCCATTCCGTTTGCGTGGGCATGTATCACCTATAGGTTAAAAAGTATCATATTTATTACTTATGCCCTTGTATGGGATACGTCAACGCACTATATACGTTACATAAGCAACGGATATAGTGATAATGGCCCAACACTTCCTTCTTTCAACAGCGTCCCGCACCCTCAGCCTTCGCCAGATTTACAAGGCGGGCGAGGAAGCGGCTTACCAGACGTTCTGCGAAATGCGCTGGCCTGAGACGAATGGCGAGGCGGTTTGCCCGCGTTGCGGCCATGACGAAACCTACCAGATCACCACCCGCCGCAAGTTCAAGTGCAAGGCATGCGCGCACCAGTTCAGCGTTACCTCTGGCACCATCTTTGCCAGCCGCAAGATGGATTTCGTGGACCTTCTGGCCGCGATCTGCATCATCGTGAATGGTGCCAAGGGCATTTCCATGATCCAGCTTTCCCGCGATCTGGACTGCCAATACAAGACCGCGTTCGTTCTGGCGCACAAACTGCGTGAGGCGATGGCGCAAGAGGTCCAGACCGGCGAAGTTCTGCAAGGTCACGTCGAAATTGATGGCGCATATTTTGGCGGTCACATTCGCCCCGAGAACGTCAAGGCAGACCGCAAAGACCGCCGCTTGAAGGCACACCAGACCGGCAAGCGCCGCGTGGTGATCGCCATGCGTGAGCGTGTAGGCCGCACCCTGCCTTTCGTCAGCACCAATGAGGGCGATGGCGTTGCACTGGCAAACGAGAACGTCTGCCGCATGGCCACCATGTCAGCGGATGAAGCCAGCCATTGGGATATGCTGCACATCGGCTGGGCGGTTGATCGCGTGAACCACAGCGAGTGCTACAGCGATCACGGCAAGCATACAAACTTGGTGGAAAGCTATTTCTCGCGTCTGCGCCGCATGGTGTCGGGCCAGCATCACCACGTCAGCCCGCAATACCTGCACCAGTATGCGAACCACGCCGCATGGCTTGAGGACAACCGCCGCTTTGACAACGGCGAACTGGCGCACCGTCTGGTGGCGAACGCAATGGGCGCGCCGGTCAGCCGGAACTGGAAAGGGTATTGGCAGCGGGCGGCTTGATCTTGGGGCGCGGAGTATGTGGCCCACAACTTCTGGCGCACTAGCACATAGGGTAGTGGAAAAAGAAAAGAACCAGTGCTAGACTGGCTCTTAGGACCTAGTGGCGGAGTGGTTACGCGTCTTCTTTGCACGGAGGGTCACGTCGGTTCGATTCCGACCTAGGTCTCACTTTACTACCCGGCCCCGCTTCGGCGGGGCCTTTCTTTTGAGAAGTATCGCACACAGCGATAGGAGATTCAATGATCAAATTCAAACAGTTAGCAACAATCGAAAGAGGAATCCTATCAAAGGCTTACGCCCTCAATCTAAAGATTATCTTAACCGCAGATTTATTAGTCGCTCCCTTGTGACCTATTCTTGGGCTGATTCGTCAAGATTTCCAAGCCGCGAGCGACATATACACCAAATATTGTGGATTACCGCCTATTTCTCCACATCCGCCCCTCACGCCTCACCCGCCCCGCATTGCGCAGCTTGGCCAGACATTGCCCACATCGCGTGTAGGCAACGCTGTAGTCTATCTCTGGCCTTCTGGCGCTGACATATTCCGCAATGCCCGTGAGAGGTTTAGGACCGTCTATGAGGGCTTCCAGCACCAGCAGACGCATGTGACCGCGCTTGGCGGCATCCTGTCGCTTGGGTGGCATTACGCGGGGCATATCCACCCCACGCTGGCGTAACAGCACCTCGACGTGATTCAGGCCCTTTCCGCCCGCGCGGATGATCTGCTTTCGCAGCGCCAGTAGCGCATTGTCTATGGTCTTGTCCTGCATGCCCAACATTATGATTCACATAGGCGGGTCAATCAATTAGACTGTTGGTGCGTTTGATACATAAGGCCGCAAATACCCCGGGGGAGTCGCGCAGCGCGCGACGGGGGCAGCGCCCCCTCCCGCGCGCCGTCAGGCAAAGATCTGTTCGGCGTGCTCGGCCATGTAGATCCTGAGCCAGGGCGTGAATCGCTCCGGCGCCGCCGCGATCTCGGCGGCCAGCGCGTCAAGGCCGATCCAGCGGGTGTCCATCACCTCTGCCGGATCTGGGACAAGCGGCAAAGGCACGGCGACGCGCGCCATGAAGATATCAACCACCTCATGCTCGATGAGCCCAGCCCCCACATCGGCACGGTATTCCACCTGCTCGCGATGGTGCAGGACAAGACCGGACAGGCCCAGTTCCTCGCGCAGCCGCCGCTCGGCGCAGGCCAGCGGCAATTCGCCCCAATGCGGATGGGTGCAGCAGGTATTCGCCCAAAGCCCCGGCGTGTGATACTTGCCCAGCGCGCGGCGCTGGATCAAGAGCCGATCACCCGCCATGACAAAGACCGACACCGCCATATGGCGTAGCCCGCGCCGATGCGCCTCGAGCTTCTCGACCGAGACCAGCGCACCGTCCACCCAGGTGGGAATGAGCGCCGTCATATCCGCGTCGCGGGCACCAGCCGCGCCAGATGCGCGAGGTTCTTCAACCCGATCTTGAGATGCGCGAGGGGCCGCGCATGCACCAGTTTCTTGTTCATATAGGCCTCGAAGGTCAGCCGCTGCACGTCCACGTCATGGCAAAGCGAGACAAAACGCTCGCGCCGCTCGTCCGATCTATAATAGGCTTTCTGCATCGAGGCCAGCACCCGGAACACCGTCTTGTGCTCGCGCATGAAGAGGCTCCGCGCCAGTTTCAGATCGCGCACGCGCCCGGTCGCCAGACAGGCGCTCGCAGCGGTAGCGGCCACCCGGCCGCCCACCATGGCGTAATAGATCCCCTCGCCGGACGACGGCGCCACCACGCCCGCCGCATCTCCCGCCAGCACCACGTCGCGGCCATTGTCCCAGCGCTCGAGCGGTTTGAGCGGGATCGGCGCGCCCTCGCGGCGCAGGGTGGCACAGTCGCTCAGGCCCGAGGCGGCGCGCAGATCGGCGGTCGCCTGCTTGAGATCCACGCCCTTGACCATCGAGCCCATGCCGACGCTGGCGGATCTGCCATGCGGGAACACCCAGCCATAAAAGTCGGGGGAGATCCGGCCGTCATAGATCACATCACAGCGCGCCGGATCATAGCCCGCCGTTGCGGCGGGCGCCTCGATGATCTCGTGATAGGCGATGACATAGGGGATCCTGTCGCCGCCCGGCACCTCGTCGCGCGCCACATTCGAGCGCGCACCATCGGCGCCGATGATCAGGCGGGTGGGCAGACGGCGCTCCTCGCCGCTGGCCTTGTCGCGATAGATCACCGCGGTCTCCGTGGCGTCGCGCTCGATCCGCAGATAGGTTCCGGTCAGGCGCGTGGCGCCCGCACCTTCGGCCCGTGCCCGAAGGAACTCGTCGAAATCCTTGCGGTCCACCATGCCCACAAAGCCGTTCTCGATGGGAATATCGACATGGCGACCAGTGGGCGAGATCATCCGCGCGGTGGTGATCCTCGCCACAAGCTGATCGTCGGGCAGATCGAAATCGGCAATCAGCCGCGGCGGGATCGCGCCACCGCAGGGCTTGATCCGCCCCGCCCGGTCGAGAAGCGCCACCCGGTGTCCCGAACGCGCCAGATCCTCGGCCGCCGTCGCCCCCGAGGGCCCGCCGCCAATCACAACAACATCGAACATCCTCATTCCCCCGCCACCAGTGCCACGCCGCGGTCGCGGCCATGATCAATCACCCGCAGCGCCAGAAGCGCGGCAAGCACGAATAAAGCTGCCTCGACGGCAAAGACCGTGCCAAAGGCGGATGCGTCCTCGCCCAGCACCGCGCGCATCATGTCCACCGAGGCCGCGCCCAACAGTCCGCCAAAGCCCGCCGCAATGGCCTGTGCCGCGCCCCAAAGACCCATCCGCGTGCCTTCACGTGCGCTGCGGCCCTGCCCGGCCAGCGCCATCATCGCGCCGATCGCCGCCACTGCAAACATGCCGTTGAAGAACCCGAGCGCGACGACAGCCGGGACGAATGCCACCGCCGCGCCCGAGGCCCCTAGCAGCGTGATCGCTGCAAGAGCGGTTGCAGAGCCAAGACATCCTGCCACGACCCAGTGCCTGAGCGAGCCGAGCCGGAGCCCGGTCGCGGCAATCCCCACGGTCAGCATCCCCAGAAACACCCCGCCATTCTGCGCCCCCGACAGTTGCGTCGATTGCCCCGGCGTGAAGCCGAGGACGAGACCCGCATAGGGTTCGAGGATGAGTTCCTGCATGAAATAGGCGGTCATCGAGAGAAAGACGAAGATGGTGAACTGCCGCGCCTCGCGCTCTGCCCAGATCTCGGCCAGCCCGGCGCGGAACGCCAGGCGCGCGTCGGTCGTAGGCGGTTGCGCGCCCAGCCGCGCCTCGATCCCCCAGATCGCCAGCGTGGTCAGAAGCACCGCCCCCAGCGCGACGGTTCCGACGATCTCCAGCAGCAGCGCGGGCGTGTAGGGATCCAGGAAATGGCCCACCGTCGTCGCCGTCACGGCGATGCCCGCGATCATCATCAGCCAGGTGATCGTCGCCGCCGCCGCCCGGCGATGCGGCGCACAGGCGGTTGCCAGCAACGCCAGAAGCGAGGTGCCAGAGGCTCCCACGCCCAGCCCGATCAGGGCGTAAGAGGCAATCGAGAGCGCCAGACCGGCGGCAAAGTGATCCTCCATCACCACCACACCCAGCGCCGCGAGATATCCGCCCGCCGCCAGCACCGCCATGCCGCCGATGATCCAGCGGGTGCGATTCCCGCTCGTGTCCGACAGAAATCCCCAGTTGGGCCGGGTGATCTGAATTGCGTAATGCAGCGCCACCAGCATCCCCGGCAGCACCGCCGGCAGCGCCAGTTCGACCACCATCAGCCGGTTGAGCGTCGAGGTGGTCAGCACCACGATGGCGCCAAGGCACATCTGCACCAGCCCCATGCGAAAGATCTGCACCCAGCTGAGGTTCATCCGATCCCTCCGATTCCGCGCAGGGCAAAGGCCGCCACCATCATGCCGCTCACATAAAAGAGGACACCGGTGCCGTTATACCAAGGCGCACGGCCCTTGGGGTCCGACAGCAGCACCCGCATCGCCCAGAATTGCCCGATCAGCAGGGCGCCGATCGCGGCGGCGTGCCAGGGCCGGTCCCAGCCGAGCAAGAG
>Ga0100398_1000141_pt1 | contig 66957 bp, 55 predicted proteins | sample CryGeymeta201522_FD_81568 | JGI IMG/M metagenome (GOLD analysis project Ga0100398, IMG submission 81568) | Groundwater microbial communities from Crystal Geyser aquifers in Utah, USA - Crystal Geyser metaG 2015-22 | ecosystem: Environmental > Aquatic > Deep subsurface > Groundwater | place: USA...
GCGTCAAGCGCCCAGTCTCCGAAGGGCGGATGGCCCTGCCAACGCCCTTTGAAACAAAAAGAAAAAAGGCCCCAATCGGGGGCCTTGGACGGATTCAGCATTTGATTGTGGCGGAGCGGGAGGGATTCGAACCCTCGAGACGGTTTCCCGCCTACACACTTTCCAGGCGTGCGCCTTCGACCACTCGGCCACCGCTCCGTTGGTGCCCCTTTGACCTGAGTTCCGGCAAAATGCAAGGCTCTATGGGCAGGCGGATCCTGCGCAGGGCGCGGGTCGTGGTCGTCTGTGGTGCGGGGGGCGGGGCTGGCGATCCTCCGGGTCCTGGAGTGGCACAGGAGGCCGCCGCGCAGAGGCTTTCCAAAGCGGCGTCAGTTGCGTATGTCGGTCGCATCGGCTGCGGCAGAAGAGTGAGGCTAGGGTGCGCAAGGGGATCATTCTGGCGGGCGGGTCGGGGACGCGGCTCTATCCGCTCACGATGGGTCTGTCCAAGCAGCTTTTGCCGATCTACGACAAACCGATGATCTATTATCCGCTGAGCGTCCTGATGCTCGCCGGGATCCGCGAGATCGCGATCATCACCACACCCGGCGATCAGGACCAGTTCAAGCGCCTGCTGGGCGATGGCGGGCAATGGGGCGTCACGCTCAGCTGGATCACACAGGCCTCGCCTGACGGTCTGGCCCAGGCCTATCTGCTGGCCGAGGATTTCCTTGCCGGCGCGGCTTCGGCAATGGTGCTGGGCGACAACATCTTTTTCGGGCACGGCCTGCCCGAGCTGATGGCGGCGGCAGCGCCCGAGGGGGCGACGGTGTTCGGCTATCATGTCACCGACCCGGAACGCTATGGCGTCGTGGAGTTCGACGCCCAGGGCCAGGCGCGGGCGATCATCGAAAAGCCGGCGGTGCCGCCGTCAAACTACGCCGTCACCGGCCTCTATTTTCTTGACGGCACGGCGCCGGCGCGGGCGGCGCGGGTGACGCCCTCTGCCCGCGGCGAGCTTGAGATCACCTCGCTGCTCGAGATGTATCTGACCGAGGGGCTGTTGCAGGTGAAACGCATGGGGCGCGGCTATGCCTGGCTCGATACCGGGACGCATGGCAGCCTGCTTGATGCGGGCAACTTCGTGCGCACCCTGCAGGACCGGCAAGGCCTGCAGACCGGGTCGCCCGACGAGATCGCCTATCAGAAGGGCTGGATCAGTGCCGATCTTCTGACCGCGCGGGCGGCGTTGTTCGGCAAGAACAGCTATGGCGCCTATCTGAGCGGGCTGCTCAAGCAGCAATAGGTCTCAACCCCCGCGCGAAAGCGATTCGGCATAGCGCCTTCATGGTTGTCAAGTCGGGCTGACCAGACCTTGACCGCGAGAGGTGTTCGCGCTCTGGTATTGGCCAATTGACAAGCTTTTTCCTGCGCGTCCGGTCCGGGTCTTTCCGGCTTCGTTCCATGTTTCCGATCCAGTCAGTGCGCCATTTTTCCCGGTCCTGACCCACCACATTCCAGGTCTGCCTTTTTCATCCAGTCATTGGAGGCCCAATGCCGCGCTTTTCGGTATTGCATGATGTCAGCCTTGCGTTGCAGAGCCAGATCATCGCGGCGCTGCGCTCTGCGCCGGATGTGAGCCTCGATGCCTCGGTCAGCAACATCGTCATTTCGCCGCCCTCGGACACGCTGGGCGACGATGTGCTGGCGGTGCTCTACCTCTACCACTTCGGGATCGACGCGAGCCTGCGCAACCAGTCGCCGCTGCCCGACCGCGATGACCCTGCGCTGTTCGTCCGCCCGCCGCTGCCGCTGCATCTGCGCTATCTCTTTGTCCCGCTGAGCGATGATGAAGAGTCCAATCAGCTCATGCTGGGGCGGGTGCTCCAGCATTTCTACGACCAACCCACGTTCCGCCCCGCGCCCGGCACGCCGCTGGCGCAGGACCGCGGCGGGGTGCCCGACCGCGTGCGGGTGCGCCCCGATCTGGCGGGGTTCGAGGCGCTGAGCACCCTGTGGTCGGCCCTGGCGCGGCCCTACCGGCTGTCGGCGGGGTTTCTCGTCGATGTCGCGGGGGTGGACAGCGGGCTGCCCGCACAGGCGACCCCGCGCGTGGGCGAAACCTTTGCCGCGACACGGCCCAAGGCCCTGGGAGAGGTGTCATGACCGCGCCCGAGGTGATCGCCGGGCCGCTTGTCCTGCTGCGTGGGCGGGTGGCTGACGGGCTGACGGGCGAAGGGCTGGCGCAGGCCGGGCTCTGGGCCGAGGTCCGGCAGGGCGGGGACTGGTTCGCGCTGCCCTTTGCTCTGCGCGGGCAGGGTGGCGGCTGGTTTGCGGCCAGTGCGCGGCTCACCGATATCGCGGCGCGGTTGCGGCTGGGTGTGGCGACCGAGTTCCGCCTGCGCGCCGCCTCTGCCGGCCATGTGACCGCCGAGGCGACGGTTGCCTTGACCGCGGCGCAGTTCAGCCGGGTGACGGCGACGCAGACCATCCGGGGCGTGGCGGTCGCGGTGTCGCGGCTCGCCGGGGCGCCGGTGATCCTTGACATCGCGCTCCAGCCGCGGCCGGTGATGCTGGCGGGGCTTGTGATCGACAATCACGACACGGCCAGCCCGATGGCCGGTGTCAGCATCGCCATCGCGGGCAGTGCCGCGACGGCCACCTCGGACGCGCGGGGCAGGTTCCGCATCGACGCGCCGCCGCGGGCACGCAGCTGGGATGTCACCGCGACGCTGGGCAGCCGGACCGCACAGGCGCTGCATGTCACCGATTTTGCCCTGCCGGTCAATTTCATCACGCTCAGCCTGCCCGCCGTGCCACCAGCCCCGACCCCCTAGCACAAAGCCATTTCAGGAACGGAGATCATCATGCCCGAATATCTTGCCCCCGGCGTCTATATCCACGAAATGCCCTCGGCCAACAAAGCGATCCAGGCGGCCTCGACCTCGACAGCCGGCATGGTCGGCCTGACCGAGCGTGGCCCGGTCGGGGTGCCGACCTTCATCAGCAGCGCGGGCGCGTTCCGGCGGGTGTTCGGCGGGCTGCTCAACCACAGCCGTTATCCTGACGGGACCGATGCGCTGCCGCATGCGGTCAACGGCTTTTTCGCCAATGGCGGCAGCCGGGTCTATGTGGTGCGGGTGCTGCCGGATGATGCGACGCCGGCTGCGGTGATGCTGACCGATGGCGCTACCGGTGTGTTGCAGGTCTGCGCGATGTCGCCGGGGGCCTGGGGCAATGACCTGCGGGTCGATGTCCGCTATGTGACGCGCTTTACCACCACGATCCGGCTGATCGACGCCGCGCGCACGGCGGTCACGCTGGCCTCGGCCTTTGGCGTGACGGCGGGGGCGCGGATTGCGATCGCGGGGGCGAGCTATACCGTCATATCGGTGCTGGCCGGTGATGTCGTCGTGCTGGACCGGGCGCTGCCGACGGTTGCCGCCCAGACGGCCGCCTCTGCCGCGGCCGTCGCCGCATCGGCTGCGGCCGATACCGCCGCAGCCGATGCCGCGGCTGTCGCTGTCGCGGCGCGTGCTGCGGCTGATGGGGACCCGGCCGATCTGGCCTTGCAGGACGCCGCTGCTGACGCAGAGGAGGCCGCCGATCTGGCCGCCGCCGCGGCCGCCACCGCGCTCACCCCCGCTGTCGCGGCCGCCCGCGCGCTTGCCGCTGCCACCACCGCCGCGACCGTTGCCGAGGATGCGGCCGTGCTGGCCGAGACCGCTGCCACTGCCGCCGAGGCCGCCGCAGTCGCCGATCCGGCGGATGCCGCACGCGCCGATGCCGCGACCACAGCCCGCACCGCCGCCACAACGGCCCGCGCCGCGGCCACGGCGGCCGCCGTCGCGCTGGCCGCTGCCGCCGAGGATGTCGGCGCTCCCGATGCCGGCTCTACCGTCACCAGCGCCGGGTTCGACCTGATCGTGCAGCGGATGAACGCCGGCACCGCGATCGAGACCGAGATTTTCACCAACCTCTCGCTCGACGCCAATTCGCCCAATTATGCGCCGACGCTGATCGGGTCTTGTGCTGCTGGCGGGCTCAGCCCGTCGGCCAACGGCGACAGCCTGATGGTGCGGCTCTTTGTGCCGGTCGGCACCGCCGCCGGGGCAAGGCCCGCCGTCGCGATCACGCCGCTGGCGGGCGGCAGCACCGGCACGCTCTCCGCCCAGACCTATATCGGCACGGCCAGCGATGACCCGTCCGAGCGTCGCGGGATCAACGCGCTGGCCAATGAGCCCGGTATCAGCCTTGTGGCGGTGCCGGGGCAGGCGGATGTCACGGTGCAGAACGCCCTGATCGAGCATTGCAACGCGCAGGTCTATCGCTTTGCCGTGCTCGATACGCCGGTGGGCGCGCGGATGGCCGACGCCCGCGCGCATCGGGGCAATTTCGACAGCACGCGCGCGGCGCTCTACTATCCCTGGCTCGAAATGGCCGACCCGTTCGGGGCCAAGGGCGATGTGCATCTGGTGCCGCCCTCGGGCCACATGATCGGCATCTATGCCCGCACCGACAATGCCCGTGGCGTGTGGAAAACCCCCGCCAACGAGGTGGTGAACGGCGTCACCGGCTTTGAGGTCGCGATCAACAAGGCCGAGCAGGACATCCTCAACCCCGTGCACGTCAACTGCATGCGCGATTTCCGCGCCGCGCAGCGCGGCATGCGGATCTGGGGCGGGCGCACGCTGTCGTCGGATGCGGAGTGGAAATACATCGCCGTGCGCCGCACCTTTCTGTTCATCGAACAGTCGCTCGATGCCGGCCTGCAATACGCGGTGTTCGAGCCCAACGGCAAGGCGCTGTGGGACACCGTGCGCCAGTCGATCAGCGGCTTTCTCGACAGTATCTGGCGGCAGGGCGGTCTTGCCGGCGCCACGCGCGAAGAAGCGTTCTTTGTCAACGTCGGCTACGGCGTCACGATGGAGCAGGCCGACCTCGACAACGGGATGCTGATTGTCGAGGTGGGCATCGCCCCGCTGTTCCCGGCAGAATTCGTCATCATCAAGATCAGCCAGAAAACGCTCGAAGCGCTGAGCTGACCCGCCTTTTCAAGGAGTTATTCCCATGGCCTATCCCTATACCCAGTTCAATTTCCTGCTCGAGATCGACGGCATCGTCTCGGCGGGCTTTACCGAAGTGTCGGGTGTCACGATGGAAAGCGACATCGTGGAATACCGCGAGGGGTCCGACCCCACCCATGTGCGCAAGATGCCGGGGCTGAGCAAATACGGCAATATCACGCTCAAGCGCGGGTTTACCGACAACGCCGAGCTCGCCGATTGGCGCAAGACGGTGATCAACGGTCTGACTGCGCGCAAGGATGGCGCGATCATCCTGCTCAACGAGGCGGGCCAGCCCGCGCTGCGCTGGGAATTCACCAATGCCTGGCCGTCGAAACTCGAAGGCGCGGCGCTCAACGCCACCGCCAACGAGACTGCGATCGAGACGGTGGAACTGGCGGTCGAGACGGTGACGCCAGCCTGAGACCTCGCCCGAAACCTCGCCCGAAACTTCGCCTGACCCGCTGCGCGAAATCCTGCGCACCCCTGATCCGAAAGGCCCGGCCCATGTCCCCCCTCGACCGCCCCGGCATCACCCTCGCCCCCGCCCGCCCTGCGCGGCGGGTGACGGGGCTGGCGCGTGGCGATGTGCCTGTGCTGATCGGCCATGCCACGCGCGGGCCGGTCGCCGGGCCGGTCCGGGTGGAGAGCCTGCGCGCCTATGAGGCGGTGTTCGGTGCGCCGATGCCGGGCACCCATCTGTATGATGCGGTCAAGGGCTTCTTTGAAACCGGGGGGCGCGCGGCCTATGTGCAGCGCGTCGTGGGGCCGGGCGCACGGGGGGCCGAGGCGAGCCTTGGCCTGTGGCGCGCGCGGGCCCAGGCCGCGCTCGCAGGCGGCGCGGACAGGGCCGGCGACGCACCCTGGCATGCGGCCCTGCGCCGCGCCGCGCCCGACGGGCTGGCCGACCCCGGGCCCTGGGCCAATGACCTGGTGGTGCAGGTGACGCGCCGCGCGCGCGATCGGGTGCCGGCTGTGGCTGACGCCTCTGACCGCCGGCTCTTGCAGCCCGTCACGCTCACCGGCCTGTCGGTGCATGCCGTGGTCGGGATCGGCCCGCATGTGGCGCGCATTTGTGCGCTCGACGCCGCGCGCGGCACGGTGCAACTCACGCGCCCGCTGCCCGACGCGGTGCCGCCGGGCGCCGACGTGATGCTGGCCGTCGTGACATTCGACATCGCCATCTCTGCGCGCGGCCAGCAGGTCGAAGCCTATGCCGACCTGCACCTGCCGCCCGAGCATCCCGCCGGCATCACCGCGCGGCTGAACGCGCAGAGCCGCCTTTTGTGGCTCGACGCGCCCGCGGGTGGTGATTGGACCGACCCGGACGTCTGGCCGGTGGATGGCAGCTATCCGCTCGGGTTCGGCGATGCCGACCTGGCCGGGCTGACGCGGCAAAGCTGGGAGGACGCGCTGCGGCGCAGCGCCGCGCTGGACGAGATCGCGCTGGTGGCGGCGCCCGATCTGGTGCGCCAGCCCGACCCGCCGCCGACTGCGCTCGAGGCCGGGTCCGCGCGCCCGCCCGCCTGCGACCTGCCCGTGCCGCAGCCGCAAGGCGCCATCGCGGGGCTGGTGCGGGACGGGGCCACGGATCTGCCGGTGGCCGGCTGCGCGGTGATGGCGGCGGGCGAGGGGCGGCTGGCCGTCACCGATGCGGCCGGCCGATTCGTGCTGACGGGGCTGCCGCAGGGTCAGACCGACCTGCGGCTCGTCGCGCGCGGCTTTCAGCCGGCTGACCATGCCGCGCAGGCGCTGGGCGGTGTGGGGCACTGGACGCCCGACGCAGAGCGCACGACCATCTCCCTGATCCGGCAGGATGTGATCGCCGTGCTGCCGCAGGGCGACATCATCGCCGTGCAGCGCGCGATGGGCGAAGGGGGGCTCGCCGGGCCCTACCGGATTGCCGTGCTCGACGCGCCCGCGCCCGACATGGCCATGGAGGACCTGCGCGGCTGGCGCGCGCGCCTGGGCGATGACCGGCGGCTTTTTGCGCTCGCGCCCTGGATCGCGGTGGCGCAGGGGGATGGCACGCTGGCCCCGCAGCCGCCTTCGGGCCACGTCTGCGGCGCCTTTGCGCAGGGCGAACTGGCGCAGGGCATCCACCGCGCGCCCGCCAACCTCGCGCTGCGCCACGCCAAGACGGTCACGCGCGAGATGGACGATGCCGCGCTTGCCGCCTGCCACGCCGCCAGCCTCAACGCGCTGCGCGCGCTGCCGGGGCAGGGGCTGCGGCTGATGGGCGCGCGCACGCTCGCGCCCGATGCCGCCTGGCAGCAGGTCACGGTGCGCCGCCTCTTTGACGCCATCGAAAAGACCCTGCTCGCCCGTCTGCAATGGGCGGTGTTCGAGCCCAACGCGCCGGGGCTGCGCCATATCCTGCGCTTTTCGGTGGAACAATTCCTCGAAAGCCTGCGGCGGCGCGGGATGTTCGCGGGCGACAGCGCGGCGGCGGCCTATGCCGTCACCTGCGACGGGCGCAACAACAGCCCCGCCGAGGCGGCGCGCGGCGAGGTCATCCTCGACATCGCGATTGCCCCCGCCCGCCCCTATGAATTCATCCGCATCAGCCTGCAGGCGCAGGCCGACGCGATCGAGGTGACAGAGCAATGATGGGCCTGCTTGATACGCCACTGCCCGCCTTCACCTTCTTTGTCGGCTTTCTCGACGACGGCGACACGCTGGGCCTGATGGACCTCGCAGGCTTTGCCCTTGGCGGGTTTTCCGAGGTGGCGGGGCTCGATACCGCGATGGCCGTCGTCCCGCTGCTCGAAGGGGGCGTGAACGACCGCGTGCACCGCCTGCCGGGGCGCATCGACGTGCCCAACATCACGCTGACGCGCGGCATGGGCTACACCGACGAGCTTTGGACCTGGATCGAAGGCTGGCAAAAGGGCGAGGGCATGCGCAAGACGGTGTTCATCGTCATGGCCAATGCCGCGCGCATCCCGCTGCGGATCTGGGCGGCAGAGCGCGCCTTGCCGGTCCGCTGGCAGGGGCCGGCGTTCAGCGCGGGGGCATCTGCGCTCGCCATCGAAAAGCTCGAGATCGCGCATGAGCGGCTGACGCTGGTGCTTTCGGCGGGCGACGCCGCTGGCGCGCTCGCGGCCGCATTCTGAGGGAGGGGGGGCGATGACCGACATCCGTATCGGCCAGATGACGACCGAGGTCGAGGTGATCGACGATGACGCGCTGCTGAGCCCGCGCGTGATGGCGCGGATCGTGGCGGCGGTCGAAGCAGCGCTGGCCCGCAAGGCCGACATCGACGCCGCGCGCCGGGCCGAGACGCGGATCGGCAAGGGCGGGGGGGCCGGGTCATGATCAACCCGCTCGCCGCCCTCACTTCGGCGCTCACACCGCAGACGCAGAGCCCGAAAAAGCTCACTTTCCAGCGCATCGACAGCGACGCGAAAACCTATGGCGAGGCGTTGTCGGTGATGTTCAACCCCACCGACCTCGCGTTTTCGCGTGCCGCGCAATACGCCGACCTCGCCATCCCCGGCCTGGCCCTGCCGGTGAGCCAGTTCGTGCGCGGCGACGCCGAGACGCTGAGCCTCGAGCTCACCTTTGACAGCACCGACGGGGGCATGGGCGAAAACGCCACAGGCGTGACCGCGATGGTCCACGCCTTTCACCAGTTCGTGCAGGTGGATGGTGACAAACATGCGACGCCCTTGGTGCGCCTGTCCTGGGGCGCCGATTTTCCCGGCAACGCCTATGCCAATGCGGCAGAGCCCGCGGGCACATTCGACGCCCGCGTGATGTCGGTGGCGCGCAAGTTCACGCTGTTCTCGCCCGCGGGCACGCCCCTGCGCGCGACCGTGTCGCTCAGTCTCAAGGAATATGTGCCGCTCGCGCAGCAGCTTGCAACGATCAACTACCGCTCGCCCGACCACACCCGCACCCATGTCGTGCAGATGGGCGAGACACTGCCGCTGATCGCGCATGACGCCTATGGCGATGCGGGCCAATGGCGGGTGATCGCACAGGCCAACGGGATCGCGGATGCGCGCAGGCTCAAGGCGGGGGCGGTGCTGCAACTGCCCCCGACCCGGTGAGCGCGATGGGGGATTTCACCAAGATCGAGACGCTGGGCGCCTTTCATGTGCCGCAGTTCGACATCCGGATGGACGGCGCCGAGGCCGGCGCGCGGCTGAAATGGGACGTGCTCGAGGTGACGTATAGTGACGACATCGACGCGCTCGACCAGTTCGATTTCACCCTGGCGGACTGGGATCCGGCCCGGTTCGAGCCGGTCTATTCCAGCCCCTGGGATGCATCCGGCGCGGTCAAATCCTACCCCACCGCGCTGGGCGACAGGGCGATCCCCGTGCTTACCCCCGGCACGCCGCTGTCGCTTTACCTCAGCTATCAGGACCATGGCGCGGACCCCAGCCTGATGCTGCGCGGCAAGGTGGTGTCGCTGGGCACATCGTTTCCCGCCACCGGCGTGCCGGTCGCGCGGGTCAGCGTGCTCAACCCGCTCGCCGGGCTCGACAAGAAAAAGATCGAAGGCAATGCGACCGGCGGCGCGCTGGCGGTGATGGCCGAGATCGCCGGCCAATGCGACCTCGATTTCGACGACGCCGCCGTGCCCGCCGACCTGCGCGCGGCCGAGAGCGGCACCGATGCGCCCGTGACCGCGCTGAGCGAGCTCAATCCGCTCGCGCATATCCGCGCGCTGGCGCGTGGCTTGGGGCTGACCGTCCGGCTGGTGCAGGGCGAGGCGGGGCGCGATGTGCTCACGCTCGCGCCCGAAGAGCCCGTCGCCTATCACCTCACCTGGGGGCGCACGCTGCTGAGTTTCGCCCCCACGATCAGCACCAAGGGCCTTGTCCCCGCCGTCACCGTGCGTGCGCAGGACATCGCGGCGACATCGGCCGACAAGCAGAAATTCGAAGTCACGAAAAGCTGGGACGATCTGGGCGGTTTCGACCGCGACGCGCTGGGTGTGGGCCTCTTTGACCGCGCGCTGGCCGAAACAGAGGCCGACCCCGAGGTCATGACCAAACTCACCGCCGCGCAGCTCGCCAACCCCGAGCAGACCGCGCTCAACCGCCTGCGCGAGATCGCGGCGGCGTTCATCACCGCGAGCGGCCAGACCGTCGGCCTGCCCGCGCTGCGCGCCGGGGCGCGGCTGCGGATCGACGGGGTGGGGGCGATATTCTCGGGTGTCTATGAGGTGACAAAGTCCACCCATGCCATCGGCGCCGGCGGCTATACCACCGGATTTCAGGCGCGAAAGGTGGTGGTCGATGCTTAGGCTCGCGCGTGTCACCGATACGGAGGACTCCGACAAGCTGGGGCGCATCCGGGTGTCCTACCTCGGCCACGAGGACGCCGCCGAAAGCGACTGGGTGCATGTGGTCACGCCGATGGCGGGCGACGAGGGGGGGATCTTCTTCATGCCCGAGGCGGGCGACATCGTGGTGGTCGGCGCGCTCGACGGCGACCTGAACCGGGGTGTGGTGCTGGGCGCGCTCTGGTCGGGGATGCAGAAACCCCCCGCCGACGCCGCGACCGAGCGGCGCATCGTCAGCCGCACCGGCCATGCGATCACCCTGTCGGATGGCGACGACGACGGCATCACGCTCGAGGACAGCCACGGCAACCGCATCGTGATGAACGCCGATGGCATCAGCATCACCACCGACAAGGACCTCACGATCAAGGTGGGCGGCGCCACCACTTTCGAAACCACGGGCGAGGCCACGATCAAGGGCTCGACCATCAACCTCAACCCCTGAAAGGCCAAGGATATGGAACTGACCCTGCCCAGGACGTCCGGATGGTCCGCGGCCCCGCTGCTGAGCGACGTCTGGGGGCAGGTGGGGGCGGTGGCCAAGTGCTGTTTCCTCTGGGACGGTGCCGGTGCGCGGCGTGACGCGGGCCAGCCCATCGTCGCGCAGGATCTGATGGCGGGACGCGTGATCGTGCGCGAGGCCGAGATGGCGCTGATGAAAACCCGCGCCGACTGGCACTTCCTTGGCTATGGCGGCGGGGTGAACCCGCTGGCCACGCAGGTGATCGCGGCGGCGATCACGGTGAACAATGTGGTGCGTGTCAGCTTTGGCGGCCTGCCGCCGGGTGCGCAGCCCGATGCCGCAAACCTCTTTGGGTTCGAGCCGCGCGGTGACCGGATCGCAGAGCTTGCCGTGCCGTTCAGCTATGCCACCCATGCCCCGCAGATCTTTCGCGCCACGCGGCGGTCGCAGGGCTATGCCAATACCGACGCCGCCCCCGGCCTGCCCGCCAACATGGCGATCCGCGTCACGCAGGCGACGGGCGCCGGGGCGCTCACGCTGCTCGACCAGACGCTCACCCTGCCCGCGCCGGTCCTGCGCCTGTGGGAATTCGAAGGCGGCGAGGACCGCGAAGCGTTCTGGTGCAGCCGCGCCGCCACCGCGATGACGCCGGACACGCTGATCCTGTCGGCCACGGGCGCGCAGGTGCTCTGGCGTGCGGCACTGCCGCTGGCGGCGCATCCGCTCGCCACGCTGCGCCGCCTGTCCATAGAGGAGGCCGCCTGATGGGCCAGCCCATAGCCGTGACCGATGGCACAGCCTTTGCCTTTCCCAACATCTGCCTGACCAATATCGGCACCGGCACCGTGCCGATCCCCTATCCGTCGATCGCGCAACTGTCCGATGCCGATAACGCGTCCGAGGATGTGCTGGCGGGCGGCAAGGGGATCATCCTCGCCGAGACGACCAAAGTCGCATCGACCAGCGGTGACGAGGCCGGGACCGACGGCGGCGTGACCTCGGGCGGCAATGGCGGCGAATGCACGTTCCCGCAGGGGTCCGGCACGGTCAGGGTCAATGGCAAGGCGGTCGTGCGCATGGGGGATCCGACCCAGCAGAACGGCACCAACGCGATGGGCACCGTGCTTGCGGGCCTCGCCACTGTGCTGGTCGGAGGGTGACGCGATGACCGGGATCATCGGCCAGGGCTGGAAGTTTCCGGTGCGGGTGAACGGGCGCGGCGGGCTCTCGTGGTCGGCGGGCGACGACAGCCTGCGCGAGGCGATCTGGCTCATCCTCGCCACGCCGCTGCGGTCGCGCATCATGCAGCCCGACTTTGGTTGCGGCGTGCATGATTACCTCTTTGCGCCGAACTCCGCCAATACCCGCGCGCAGATCGAAGGCGAGGTGAAACGCGCCCTGATCCGCTGGGAGCCGCGCGTCGATGTGCTGCGCGTGCGCGCCGCGACCGCGTCCGAGGACGCGGGCGCGCTGCTGATCGAGATCGAGACGCGGGTGCGCACCAACAACGCGGCCCTCAACCTCGTCTATCCGTTCTACCTCAGCGAAGGGATCGCCCGATGACCCTGCCTCTGCCCGACCTCGACACCCGCCGCCACGCCGACCTCGTGGCCGAGGCGCTGCGCCGCGTGTCGCGCTATGCGCCCGAATGGACCAATCACAACGATGCCGACCCCGGAAAGACGCTGATCAGCGTCAACGCCTGGCTGACCGAGACGATCCTGCATCAGGTCAACCAGGTGCCCGAGCAGAATTATGTGGCCTTTCTCAACCTGTTGGGCCTCGCCCCCCAGCCCGCCCGCGCGGCGGTGGCCGAGCTGTCCTTCACGCTCAAGCCGCTGGCGCAGCCGGGTGACCCGCTGCGCGTCGATCTGCCGGCGGGCACGCGGGTGGCGGTCGATGACCCCGACCTGTCCGAAGAGGTGGTGTTCGAGACCGCCGCCTCTGCCGTGGCGCTCAACGGGGCCATCGGGCTGGCGCTGGTGCCCGACGCCACGGGCGGCTGGACGCCGGTGACCGCCTTTGACAGCGACGCGGGCGCGGTGACCTGGCTGCACGCCTTTCATCCCTTCGGCGCGGCCGAGGCCCCGGGCGCGCAGTTCCTCGTCGGGCTGCTGCTGCGCCCGACACTGGGCAATACGCCCTACGAGGCCTATGGCGAGGATCGGCTGCCGTCGGGCCTTCTCGACCTCTACGCCGATATCACCGATGTGTTCGACACCGACCCGCAGGGCGCGGTGATCGCCGGGCCGCTGGTGCGCGGGGCAGGGCCGGTGGCCACCCCCGCGCCTGCCATCCCGCCCCTGCGCTGGGAGGTGTTCACCGGCGAGGCCGGGACATTGGCGCTCGACGGGGCCGAGGGCTGGCGCGCGCTGGGCGTGGCGCTGGATGAGACCGCCGGGCTGACGCGGGCGGGGCACCTGACGCTCGACATCCCGGCGGGCGTGACGCCGGTGCGCCTTGGCGCGCTTTCGACCGCGGTCTGGGACAGCCTGCGCCTGACGCGCCCGCCGGTGGACCTCGACAGCCTGATCGCCGCACTGGAGGTGGCCGAGGATGCGCTGGGCGAACGCCTGCGCGCCGCGCTGTCCGAGGCCGACTGGGCGCGCATGGGCGTGCCCGTTGGTGCCTTCAACACGGTGCTGAGCGTCTGCACCAGCGCGGCCGAAGTCGCCGCGGCCCTGCCCGCCATCGACGCGGTGACGCCGATCGACCCGTCGGCCATTCCGGCGGCAAGCTGGCCTGCGATCCTGCCCGATTTCGCCGGCCCTGCCGTGCCGCTGGCCGAGACCGAGGGCGGCGACATGACCTATCGGCGGCTCTACCTGCTGCGCGCGACGCTCACCGATCCTGCGCCCGAGGCGCGGATGCTGAACGCGCTGCGGCTCAACACGGCGCGCGCGCGCGCGGCCAGCACGCGCAAGGACGAACGGCTGGGGCGGTCGGACGGGCGGCCGGGGCAGGTGTTCACCCTGTCGCGCAGCCCGGTCTGGTTCGACCCGCTGACCCAGACCCCCGATCTGGAGCTTGATGTCGTCACCGACGACGTGGCCGAGACCTGGGCGCGGGTCGATGACTTTTTCGGTCAGCCCGCCACGGCGCCGGTCTATCTGCTCGACCCCGGCAGCGGGACCGTGACCTTTGGCGATGGCCGGCCCCATGGGCGCGGCGGCGCGATCCCGCCGCCCGGCGCGGTGATCCTCGCGCGGCGCTACCGGCACGGCGGCGGGGCGATCGGCAATGTCGGCGCGGGCAGCATCAGCAAGATCAAGAGCAAGCCGCGCCATGTGGACAGCGTGACCAACCCGCGCGCGAGCAGCGGCGGCGCGGATGCCGAGACGCTCGAGACGGTCAAGGCCCGCGCGCCCGGCCGCCTGCGCGCCCGTGACAGGGCGATGTCGGCGCAGGATTTTGCCGACCTCGCCCGGCAGACGCCGGGGGCCGCGATCCACAAGGCCTATGCGGTTGCCGCCTCCGAGCCCACCGGCGCGGGCTTTGCCCCCCGGCCCGGCGCGGTGAGTGTCGTCGTGCTGCCCGCGCGCGCGCATCCCACGCCGCAGGCGCTGCGCGATGACCTCGCCGCCGTGCAGCGCTGGCTCGACCCGCGCAGGCTCATCACGACCGAGCTTTTCGTGACCGGGCCGCTCTATTTCACCATCACCGGGATCACGGCGCAGTTGCGCCTGCAGGCCACCGCCGACTTCCAGACCGTCGCGCAGGCTGCGCAACAGGCGGTGACGGGCTGGCTCGACCCGATCCGGGGCGGGGCGGATGGCAGCGGCTGGCCCTTTGGCGCCGATATCTACCATGCCGACCTCTACGACCTGTTGCTGGCCGTGCCCGGTGTGCGGCGTGTCGCGCGGCTTGCCGTCGCGCATCAGGCGACGGGCGAGGACGCGCCCGCCGATGTCGTCCCGATCCCCGAGGGGCACCTTCCCGCGCTGGCACCCGGCGCGCTCAATTTCGAGGTGGTCTATGACACCCCGTGACCCGGACCCCAGGCTGCCGCGCCACCGGCTCGACGCGCGCATCGGCTGGCAGGAGGCGCAGGACGCCGCCCTCGCACCCGAAGGGCTTCTCGCGCAGGGTGACCGGCTGCATCTGGTCAGCGCCATGCGCGCTGCGGATGGCGCATGGGTCTTTGCGGCGCCGATCCCCGACACTGACCCCGCGGGCAGTTTCGGCGGCCGCACGCTGCCGCGCGGGCTGGCGCTCTCGCTGCAGGGCGATGTCTATCTGGCGGACCCCGAGGGCGCGCGCATCCTCACCACCCGCGCCGCGCTGCCGCCGGTGGCCGAGGGGATGGTGCCGCTCTACACCCTGCCGGACGGGCCGCATCCGCTGCGGCTGACCCGCCCGGTGGCGCTGGCGCTGGTGCCGGAAGGCGCCGGGCCGGGGATGATGGCCGATGCCTTGGTGGTCGCAGACGGAGCGCGGCTGGTCTGGATCGACCGGCGGCAGGGGCGGCTGCGCCATGTCCTCGCGCTGCCCGCGCCGGCCATCGCGCTGGGCGTCGATGCGGCGGGGGGGCTGCGGGTCGCGGTCGAGGGGCCGGCGCTTCTGGCGGTGCGGCAAGGGCGGATCACCCGGCGCGATGCGCTGGCGCGGCGGCCCGAGAACCTGCATGTGACGCCCTGTGGCACAGCGCTGCTCGCCGATCAGGCGGGGGTCTGGGCGCTGGATGCGCAGGGCGCGCCTGTGCCGCCTCCCAAAGGTCCGCTGACCCCGCCCGCGCTGGTGGTGCGCGATGGCGCGCTGGTCTGGCCGCAGGGTTGCGGGGCGCCGCTGCGCCTCGATCACCTGCCCCTCGACCGGCTGGGCCGGCTGGCGGGCACGGCGCTGCCGCTTGTCACCCTGCCGCGCCGCCTGCCACGGCCCCGGCGCGGCACCTGGGTCGCGGGGCCGTTCGACGGCGCGGCGCGCGGCTTTGCCTGGCATCGCATCGCGCTCGACGCCACCATCCCCGACCAGTGCCGGCTGGTCATCAGCACCCATGTCACCGACTTTGACACCACGCAGGGCGGCAGGCCCGGCCCTGCCGACTGGGATGGCGCGATGGCCATCGGGCCGGGCGATCTGCCCGAGGCGCTGGTGCAGCGCAACCGTGGCCGCTACCTCTGGCTGCGGATCGAGGCCTTCGGCAATGGCACCGACAGCGCCGCGATCACCGGGATCGACATCTTTGGCCCGCGCGAAAGCCAGCTCATGGACCTGCCGCTGCCCTATCGGCAGGACGCAGAGACGGCGGATTTCCTCGACCGGTTCCTGAGCCTGCAGGACGCCATTTATGCCGAGGCGCTGGCGCTTTATGCCGGCGTGGGTGGCATCCTGCGGCCCGCCGCCACGCCCGAGGCCTATCTCGACTGGCTGGGCGGGTGGTTCGACTGGAGGTTCCTCGCCGGCTGGGACGCGGCGACGCGGCGCGCGATGATCGCGCAGTCGATGGCGTTTTTCGACCGGCGCGGGACCATCGCGGGGCTGGGCCAGATGCTGCGCTGGCATCTCGGCGCGGCCGGGCCCTATCCCGTGATCCTCGAGGATTACCGCCTTGCGCGCGCGGCGCAGCCGCTCTGGATCGGGGGCGAGGCCATCGCGCCGGGCAGCGGCGCCCATGCCTTTCGCGTGATCCTGCCTGCCGCCGCCGCACCCGATGCCGCTGCCCGCGCGCAGATCGAGACGATCATCGCCGCGCAAAAGCCTGCCCATACCGTTCACCAGACCCATTACATCACGCCCGCCCTGCGCCCCGGCGCGCAGGCGACACTGGGCGTGGACGCGATCCTGCCCGACAGCCGCCCGCAGCCTCTGGGCGCCGGGCGGCTGGGCGAAAGCCTTGCCACCCATTCCGCCTGCTGACCCTTTCAAGACGCCATTTTCAGGAGACCGCGACATGCCCAACGATCATGACACCCAGCTTTGCCAGCCCGGCACGCCGGTCGAGACCTGCGCCCCCTGCGGCCTGCACCAGCCCGTGCGCAACGCCTATTACGACGGGCGCATGATCTACGCCCGCGACATGACGGCCGAACAGACCTACCACAACGGGCTGCGCCATCTGGGCCATCAACTGCTCCATGGGTCCGGCACCGTCTGCGGGCTCAAGGTGCTGGCCCATCCGCAAGAGGGCTGCCGCAGCACGCATGTCGTGCTCACCCGCGGCATGGCGCTCGATTGCTGCGGGCAGGAGGTGATCGTGCCGCAGGATGTCACCATCCCGGTACTGCGGCTCTTGCGCGAGAACACCGCGCTGCATGGCCAGCTTGACGGGACCAACCGGCTGGTGCTGTCGCTCTGCCGGATGGACAGCGCGGCCGAGACGGGCGCGGTGTTGCTGTCGGAGTGCTGTGCCGGGCTCGACGGGCAATTGCCCAGCCGCATCGCCGAGGGCTACGGCTTTGCGCTCAGTATCGCCGCCCCCGGCAGCGTGGCCCAAGAGCGCGCGGTGCGCGAGCCGGACCTCGACTGGACCGGGTCGCTCAACACGCTCGACGAGGTGCCCTCGGCCGTGGCCGTGGACCATGAGGAGGGGCTGATCTGGGTGGCAAGCGCGCTGGCCGGACAGGCCCGCATCCGCGCCTATGACGATGGCACCCATGCGCTGACGATGACGCTCACCGGGTGGGAACGGGTGGATGACATCGCGGCCCCCCGTGCGGGCAAATGGCTGTTCGTCGCGGGCCGGATCGGGCCGCGTGGTGCGCAGGCGGCGCGCGAGGTCGTGGCGCTTTATCCGCGCAGGCCCGGCAATGGCGACGCCCCGGCCAAGCTGCTGGGCGTGAGCGAGCCGAGCCAGATCGCCGTTTCGCCCATCACCGGCGCGCTTTTTGCGCTGTCGTGCAGCAACGCGGGCGCGGTGACGTTGCGTGGCTGGACCGCCGACCGGCTCGACAGCGCCAATCCGCAGGTCAGCGTCAACCGGACGACGACGGGCATCGCCCCCGGCCCGCTGCGCGCAGGCGTGCGGGTGATGGAGGTCGCGCCTGATGGCCGCACGCTCGCCCTGCTCCTGCCGGGGGCCGCGACCAGCGCCCTGCATCTGGCGAATGTGAGCGAGCTTCTGGGCGGCACCATCCCCACCATCGCTGCGATGGCCCGGCCGGTGGTCAACGAGACCGGCACCGATGTGACCGCCCGCTACGCCGCCGCCGCCACGCTGCGGTTCTCGGCCGACAGCGGGCTGTTGCACATCGTCGGGCGGCGCGGCGCGGCGCCGGATGCGGGGTTCTACGCCCGCGTGTTTCTCAACGAAACCGGTCCGGTGCAGACCGGGCAGGGGCTGGCGCTGACGCTGTCCGACGATGCCCTGACCTGGCCCGCGCTCTATGTGGCGCCGGACGAGCGGTGGATCTACATCTCGACCGCCTCGCAGCGCGGCGGCGCGGGCGAGGGCAATGGCCTGCTCGCGGTTTACGGCGTCAAGGAGGCCAAGGGCGTCGGGGCGACCCCCGTCGCGGCCGAGCCGATCATCCAGATCCCGCTGGCAGCCCAACTGTCGGGCGGGGCGATCGACCTGCGCGGGCAGCTGGCCTATCTGCCGGGGTTCGAGAGGCTGGATGCGACCGAGGGCGGCGCGCTGCGCGGCCGGGTGATGGTCGTCGAGATCTCAGAGACCGATATCAAGGCGATCTTCGAGGCCGCGATCGAGGGGTGCACCCGCTGCGAGGGGGCCTGTTCCTGCGTGCCGCTGGCGCATCTGACCGGCTATGTCTGGAACGAGGCCGCGCCGCCGCGGATGATGGACATGGGCGAGGGCGCGGCGGGCGATGCCGAGATCGACAACCTGAGCTGGCGCCGGCTGGTCCCGTCGAATGTCACGCTGATGGAGGCGATCCTCGAGATTGCCGCGCGCGGCGTGGAAAGCGGCCCGCCCGGCCCGCGTGGCGAGGACGGGTTGCGCGGCGCGGATGGCGCGGCGGGCGCGCCCGGCGCGACCGGGGCGGGCATCACCGAGGTCCGCCAGGACGCCAATATCGCGGTGCCGGCGCTCGAGCCCATCGCCGGCGGCGCGCCCGACCAGCGGCTGGTGCTGCCGGTGCCGGCCCCCGGTGCGCCGGGCGCGCGCGGCGCCTCCATCGCGGCTGTGGCCTTTGGCAACGGCGTCACGCCCCGGCTCGACCCGCTGCCGGCGCCCTCGCCCGACCTGCGGCTGGTGTTGCCCTTTCCGCAGGCCGCGCCGCCGCCGCAGGTTGACCCGGACCGGTTCCAGTTTGTCACAGACCGCAGTTGGGCGCATGGCGATGTGTTCCTGCTTGACGATCTGACCGGCGGCGCACTGGACGAGATGCGCTTTGCGCTGCACCTCGACGTGCCCGACCCTGCGCCGCTGTTCACGCAGGTGGACAAGCCGGTGAGGCATTTCCACTTTTCCGGCGCGCTCGAGATCCGGGTGCATTGGCATCGCCACGACGTCAAGCAGGGCGAGGGTTTCTCCTGGTTGCTGAACCTGGGCGAGAGCCGCAGTGTGCAATATGTCCCGCGTTTCATCGACCCCACCAATGTGTTCTCCGGGCAGGTGTTTCGCCTGCCGATGGCCGACCTCTGGCAGGCGTTGGCGCAACTCGACAGCATCTCCCATGCGCGCGTCGATGTTCTTTTGCACGGCGCGTTCCTGAGCAATGCCGAAAAGCTGCCCTTCGACGGCCGGCCAGAGCCGAACGTGACGCCCGAATTCGCAGGCGTGACCGGCGGCACATGGCGCAGCTGGATCGAGGTGCAAACCGACAGGCTGGGAGGCTAGGCCATGACCGTGATGCAGACAGATCCGCCGCGCCCGCTGTGGTCCGACCGGATGATGATCGCCGCTGCCGACCTTGCGGCCGAACAGGCCTTTCAGGATGCGCTGCGCGCGCGGCTGCGCGCCCATGCGCTGGGCTGGGGCGTGGTCGCGGGGTTCGAGGCGATGATCGAGGGCGACACGCTGCTGATCGCGCCGGGCTATGGCCTCACCGCATTGGGGCGCGAGGTCTATCTGGGCGCGCATGTGACCATTGACGACCTCCTTGCCACCGTGACCGCCGCCTGCGCGCCCACCGGCGGGGCGGATTGCGCCAGCCCGGTGGTGACGCATCTGCCGCCGCCCGCGCCGCGGCGCGCCTGGGTCGTGGCGCGCCTTGCCACAGCCGAAGGCTGCCCGCGCCCCGCGTTGCCCGAGGGCTGCGCGCATCCCGGGCAGGTCTGGAAGATGTCGCGGCAGGTGGGGACGCTCTGCCTCGACATCGCCTGCGACGTCGATCCCTCCTATCTGCAACCTGACCCCGATTGCGCCGCGATGCGCGCGTTGCGGGACGGCGCGCCGGTGCCGCTGCCTGCGCTGCTCGATGACATGCTGGTGCTGGCCGAGGTCGAAGTGAACCCCGACGCGGGCCATGGCGTGACAACCGCGACGCGGCGGCGGCTCTGGCCGCTGGCCGTGGTGCAGGACATGCTGGCCTGCTGCGACTGCCTGGGCCAGGAGGATGTGCCAGAGCCAGCCCCCGAACCCGCGCCCGAACCCGGCCCTGTTCCGGTTCCCGAGGTCGGCCCCGACACGGTCTGGCGAAAGCCGCGAAAAGCGCTGCTGGCGGATCTGATCGACGATCTGGCGGGCTTTTTCCCGCGCGGCGCGCGCGATCTGGCGCTGCCGCTGGGCGAGGTTTTCAAGGATGGCCCGACCACGGCGCGCCTGCTCCCCGAGCACAACCGTCTCTTGCGCGGCTTTGCCGCGGCGGCGCTGGTCGTCACGACCGCCGATCTGGCAGGCTGGGTCGGCGGGCAATACCTCGGCCTCTTTGCCGCCGGCGCGAACAGGTGGCGGCAGACGGCCGGGCGGACGCTGCCGCAGACCGGCGGGACGGCCGCCAGCCGGACCCTGAACCTGAACCTGAACCGCATGACGCTGGGCGATCTCGCCGCGTTGACCCCCAATCTGGCCGACCTGCGCGCCCGGCGCGGCACATTGCCGGTGGACCAGCTTCTGGACTGGTCACAGAAGCGGGTCGCCAATGAACAGGCGCTGATCGGGCCGGGCCCGGCGGCGATGCTGGTCTGGATGCACGCGCGGCTGGGCGCGATGCAGACGCCATGACGGTGCAGGTCGCCATCGCCCGCACGCGGGCCCGGATCACCGGCGATCACGCCGAAGCCGCGGCCGTTCAGCGCAAGCTCGATGCACTGCTTGCGGTGGCGCTGCGCGCGGGCCTGCAAGGCGGTCCGGCATCGGGCCAATGGGCGCCGGATGATCCCGCATCCGCGGCGGTGTTCTGCCTGCCCGACCTGCATCTGCGCCTGCGCCTGAGCCGCGCGGCGCTTGACAGCCCGGACGCTGCAAAGCTCTGGGCCGCTGCGATCCGCGCGGCCTGTGACGCCGCCCTGGCAGGGGCGGGCAGCGGCGCGCCGGGCGCGCAGGCCTGGCGCTTTGCCGACCGGCGCGACTATCACGCCGCCTACCTGCGGTTCCGGCTCGGCCTGTCCGACACGCCCGCCCGCGTCTTTGCCGGCTTCGAAGCGCTCGATCTGTTGTCGCCGCTGCGGGCGCTGGAGGAAATGGCCGCAGCCGATCCGCTGCTGTGGTCCCGTCTTGCTCCGGGGGGGCTGGCTGAGGCAAAGGCGCTGCTGCGCGCCATCACAGCGCAGGCCGGCGCGGCCGGGGCGCAGATGGTCTGGGCGCAAGTGGTGCATAGCGCGGAGGCCGCCGCGGCTAGGGCCGGGCGCGCGGCGGCGCTGCGCGGCGCGTTGCGCTGGCTGGACGATGCCGCACATCTGCCGGCCCTGCCCGCGCCCGGTCTGCTGGCGGGCCAGCCGCCGGCCTGTCGGGCGCTGCTGGTCCTGCTTGCCGTCGCGCCGCTGGCCGACAGCGCGGCGGTCTGGATCGCGCGGGTGCAGGCCGTGCTGGGCACGCTCGACCCTGTGCCGGAACCGGGCGGCGCAGACCTGCCGAGGCTCGTCGCGGCACTGCGCCGCGTGGCGGTGGAGCAGCCGGTGGCGGGCGCGCTGGGGCCCGCGCTCGCGGCACTTGCGCGGGCGGGGGCGCAGGACGGCGCGCTGATCCTGCGGGTGGCGGCAGCACTGGCGGTGCGGGGGCGGGCCCGGCCTGCTGCCGCACCGGTGTCGCCGGCCGGCCCCGGCCAGGACGCCGCCGCACCGTTCGGCAGCGCGGCACGGGCGCCGCAGCCGGCACCGCGCGCGGCGCTGCGGCACTTTGCCAGCGAGCAGGCCGGGATCGGGCTTCTCCTGCCGCATCTCGCCGAGGACGGGATCGGGATGGCCTTTCCCTCTGCCCTGCTGCACGACGCCTGTGCCGCGCTGCTGCGTGACAGCCCCGGCCCGGACCCGCAGGACGCGCTGCAAGATGACCCTTTTCTGCGGGCGCTGACCGGCACACGGTTGCAAGACGCCCCCTGCGACCGGCCTCATGACCGCGACATGCTGTTTGTGCCCGAGGCGCGCCGGGCCGCCATTGCGGCCGCCCCACCGGGGGCCGCGCGCCTGTCAGCCTGGCTGCTCGCGCGGTTCTGCGCGACCCTGCCGGGGCTTGCCGGGTCCTCGCTGGCGTTTGTGCGGCGCCAGTTCCTGCATTGGCCCGGAGAGGTCTGGATCGACCGCGACCGCGTCACGCTGCGGATCGACCCGATGCCGCTCTTGCCGGTGCTGCAGATGGCGGGGCGGCTGGGTGAAGGCGGCGTGCGGCTGGACTGGCTGCAAGGGCAGCGCCTGACGTTGCTGTGCGAGAGGGCGGCGCCATGAACCTGATGGTGCCACAGGAGGCCTATGCCGATGCGGGCGCGGCGCTGGCCGGGGCGCTGGCGGCTGTCGCGCTGCGGCTTGAGGCCGCGATGGCGGCCGAGGCGGCTGGCGTGTCTGCCGCAGCCGAGGCCGCCGCCCGCCATGCCGCACGCAGCGCCGCGATGGCGCGGCCCACCCCGCTCGACCGGCTCGCGCGGCTCTTTGACCTCGATCCGGCCGAGGCCGACCTCATGCTGCTCGCGCTGGCCGAGGCCGCGGATCCGCATCTGGGCCGCCGGATGGCCGCGCTCGACGCCGCCGGGCAGCCCGGCCTCACCCCGGCGCTGGCCGAGCGGCTGACCGGCGCGGCCCTGCGCGCCCGGCTCGATCCGCGCGGCACGCTCTTGCGCCACGGGCTGCTGGTGGTGCAGGGCGACGGGCCGTTGCTGCGGCGGCGGCTGGTCATGCCCGATGCGGTGGCGGCCTGCCTGCTGCCCGACGCGCCGGCGCTGCCCGATGGCGTGATCGCGCTGCCCTTGCCGGGGGCGGCGGACCTGCCCGCGACCCCGCGTCTCGTTGTGGCGGGGCCGGGGGCGGACGCGCTGATCGACGGCGGCTTTGCCGGGCCGCTCTGGGTGGCGCCGCAGGACCGGATGAGCCTCGACGCGGCCCGCGCGGTGGGGGTGGCGGCAGCGCTGGCGGGCGTGCAGGTGGCCCATGCCGGCTGGGACGCGGCGCCCGAGGCCGACCGCCGCGCGCTGGCGGCGAGCCTTGGCCGCCACGCCACGATCCTCACCGCGCGCCCCGATCTGTGGGAGGGGCAGGGTCCGGCCTTTGCGCTGCACGCCGCCCAGCCCGCGCCGCAGGCCGCGCGGCGCGCCTTCTGGGACGCGCTGTTGCCTGCGCTTGCCGATGTCCTCGCCGCCGAACGGCTGACGCCGGCGTTGCAGCTCTGGCCGCTGGCTTGTGCGGCGATGCAGGACGCCGACCCGCCTGCGCGCCTGACGGCGATGATCGCCCATCTGCGTGCGGCGCCGATGCAGGGGCTGGCCGATCCGCTGCCCACGCCGCATGACTTTGACGCGCTGATCCTGCCCGCGCCGGCCAAGGCCCGGCTGCGCGCCTTTGCCGGGCGCCGCACCTCGGCCGTGCGGGTGAACGAGGACTGGGGGCTCGGGCCGTTGCTGGACGCGCGGGCGGGGGGGATCGCGCTGTTTACCGGACCCTCGGGCACCGGCAAGACGATGGCGGCAGGCGTCGTGGCGCGCGCCGCCGGCCTCGCGCTCTGGCGCATCAACCTCGCCACCGTGGTGAGCAAGTATATCGGCGAGACCGAAGCCAACCTCGAGCGGATCTTCTCTGCCGCGGGCCAGGCCGAGGTGGTGCTGTTCTTTGACGAGGCAGAGGCGCTGTTTTCGCGGCGCGCCGAGGTCAAGGATGCCCGCGACCGCTATGCCAACATGGAAATGTCCTACCTGTTGCAACGGCTCGAGGGGTTTCACGGCATGGCCGTGCTCGCCTCGAACATGGGGGCCACGATGGACCCCGCGCTGATCCGCCGCTTTGATCTGGTGCTCGATTTCGCGCTGCCCGATGCCGCCGCGCGCCGTGCGATCTGGGCGCGGATGGAGCGTGACGGCGTGCCGCGTGCCCCGGATGTGGACCTCGACATGCTCGCGGCGCGGTTCGACCTCGCGGGCGGGCATATCCGGCAGGCCATTCTGGGCGCCGCGCATGAGGCGGCGCAGGCGGGCGGGGCGATCACCCAGCACCACCTGTTGCAGGCGGTGGCGCGGGAATATGCCAAGCTGGGCCGCAGCCTGCGGCGCGAGGATTTCGGCGCGGCCTTTGCGCAGGTCAGGGGGGCGTGATGGCAGAGCCCGCACCGCCCGTCCCGCGCCCCGCCCAAAACCCCGTCCCGCCGCAGCCGCAGCCGCAGCCGCAGCCCGCCCCGCCGCAGACGGATGGCGCGGCGCCCGGCGCGGCCGCCGCGCAATTCGGCTGGCTGCCCGAGGAACTGGCCTTTGTCCTGCCTTTCGGCACCGGGCTGAAACTCTCTGCCGACATGCTGGGCGGCGGGCAGATGAAATACGAGGTGCCGGCGAAATACCTGCCGCCGCTGCCCGGCCTGTCGGTGAACAGTGTCACCTTTGACCCGAAAAGCAGCAAGGCGATGGTCGCGGTCAAGGGCAACACGGCGATCCCGCTGACAGAATCGCGCGACTACAGCCTCGATTTCGGCCGCGACGGCAAACCCGCCAAGGTCGCCATCAAGACGCGCCTCACCCCCGAGTGGATGGGCAAGCCCGACCTCGCGCTGTCGTGGGCGCCCGCGACCGGCGTGCTGGCTTCTGTCACCGTTCCGGCCGCGGCCTTCGTGCCCAAGAGCCTCGCCAAGGTGGCCAGTGCGACCGGCGATGTGGCGCTCACCCTGGCGGATGGCAGGCTGTCGGGCGCGCTCGACACCACCGTGACAGTGCGCGACGTGGTGCAGGCGCAGATCAAGGGGGCGTTCGGCGCCGATGGCCTTGCCGCGACGGTGGACCTGATGTCGCTGTCGCGCCTTATCGGCGAGGCCAAGGGGCAGGGCAGCATCGACGCGGCCGGGGTGCTGACCGCAAGGCTGGACAAGCAGGCGGGCGAGCTCTCTACCCCGGTGCCGGGGCTTGCGTTCAAGGGCGGCACGTTCAGCATCGCCTACAATGCCGACGCGACGGTCAGCGGCGGCTTTAGTGACCTGCACCTCGTCTATGCGGGCGTGGCCGACGCCACCGCGTCCTTCACCCTCGCGGGGGGGAAATATACCGGCAGCGCCGACCTCGCGCTTGCCATTCCGGGGCTGAACAGCGCCTCGGGCAAGATCGCGATGGCCGATGGCAAGCTGTCGGGCGCGTTTTCGCTGGGCAAGGAGGCCTTTCCCGAGGGCCTGCCGCTGCAATCGGGCACCATCAGCGGCACCGTGTCCGAGACCGGCGCGCTGGCCTTCGCGGGGTCTGTGGGGGTCAAGCTTGGCCCGGCGGGGTCGGGCAAGCTCGAGGCGTCCTACCGCGAGGACGGGTCGTTCAGCATCGGCGCCGATGTGGACCTGACCGTGCCGGGCCTGAAAAAGGCGTCATTCCGCATCGCCTATGACGGCAAGGGGCTGACGGGCAGCGGCGAGATGGCGGTGGACCCCGCGCTGCTCGCGGGGATCGAGGGCGCGGTCAAGGTGAGCTATGCCGAGGGCAAATGGGGTGGCGAGACGACGCTCGCCTATAGCGCCGACAATGGCAAGCTGTCGGGAAGCATCACCCTGCGCGCGCGGCAGTCCGAGGATGACAGCATCAAGGTCGGCGGCGAGGGCGAGGTGACGGCGAAAATCGCGCCGCGCCTCGAGGGCAAGCTGCAGGCCAGGGTCAAGGAGGAGGGGGGGATCGACGTCTCGGGGTCGATCACCGTGACCGAGCCGATCGAGATGTTCCCCGAGGCGCGGTTCGACAAGACGCTGCTCGACATCAGCACCAAGATCCCGCTCTGGGCGATCCTTGTCGCGGTGCTGCGGGTGCGCGCGGGGGTGCGCGCGGGGATCGGGCCGGGGGTGTTCCGCAACATCACCGTGACCGGGTCCTACACCATCGGGCAGGAGGGCGAGCCGTCCTTCGCCATCACCGGAGAGATGTTCATCCCCGCCTTTGTCGAGGGCTATGTCGGCTTTGGCGCGGGGTTGGGGGCGTCGGTGGTGCTCGGCTCGCTGACCGGCGGGATCGAGGCGATGGGGACGGCGGGGCTTTATGGTGCGATCTCGGTCATCCCCGAACTGGCCTATCGCGACGGCGACTATTCGATCTCGGGTCTGGCCTCGATGGCGGCGGGCGCGCGGCTCAAGCTGTCGCTCAACGCCTGGGCCGAGGTCGAGGCGCTGTGGATCACGGTGTGGGAAAAGACCTGGGAACTGGCCTCGGTCACGATGCCCATCGGCCCTGACCTCGGCCTGTCGGCGCGGATGGACTATACCTTTGGCAAGCCCGAGGCGCCGACGCTCGATTTCTCGACCTCGGATGTGGATACCGACGCGCTCATCACGCAGGCCATGCCCAAGGACGGCCCACCCGGCGCGGGCGTCAAGGAGGCCACCAAGAACGCCGCCAAATGGGAGGGCGCACAAAAGGCCAAGGGGCCGGCGGCGGATGCCGTGCCGCCCGCGCTTGCCGCGCAGGCCGACGCCGCGCCGCCCGTCGCCGCGCCCAAGGCGGGCACGCCGCCCGCAGGCGCGGCCCCCAAGGGGCCGGATGGCAAGCCGCTCGATGCGCAGCAGAAAGACCCCAAATCCGGCCCGCCCACGGACCCCAAGCTGGCCGACCAGCATGTCAAGGATGCCGCCACCCCCGACCGGGCCGCCGCGGGCACCGTGCCCGACGACAAGACGGCCGACAGCAAGGACCCGCGCTACCCCGCGCAAGTCTCGCTCGCCATGCTCGACGAGCCGCCCGCCCCGATGCCGCGCAGCAAGGCGCAGCAGGAGGCCGATGTGGACGCGGCTGCAAAGATGATCGAGGTCGTGGCGGCGCAGGTCGGCGACACCGATGCGCTCGACGACTATTTCGCCAGGATCAAGGCGCGCTTCGTCCTCGGTGCCATCGAATACGTCAAGGGGCCGGGCACCGCCCTGTCGGTCAAGGTCAGCGTGAACAGCGAGCGCATGGTCACGATCAAGGAGGAGATCAAGAACCTGCCCTCGGACGACGCCAATACCAAGGTCGCCTTTACCATGGCGACGCGGAGCTTTGTGATCGGCGAGGGTGTGACGATCACCGACGAGGTGGGTGTCAAGATGGTGGCGGAAAGCCTGACCGCGCTGCATCCTCAGGGGTCGGGCCCGTCCGAGGGGGCGCTGGGCAAGGTGTTCGCCTATCTCGAGACGCTGGGGCCGACCGGCGCGCATGGCTATATCAAGGGGCACCTGCTGAACGACAACCTCGGCGGGCCGGGGGTGGCGGAAAACCTCTATCCGATCACCCAGCAGGCCAACAAGGACCATTCGGGCATGATCGAGGAGAAGGCGAAAAAGCTCGTCAATACAGACAATTACTGGGTCCGCTACGAGGTGGAGGTGGGGCATGAGGCGATCAGGGACCTGCCCATCCCCGGCAAGAAGGCGCGTGCCATCGCGATCGACGCCGACCTCTCGGCCAAGCTCTTCATCCTGCGCACCAGCGGGGCCGAACCGAGGCTGGTCGAATCGGTCGTCATCAAGTCGCGGTTCAACACCGATCCGGCAGTCTTTGCCGACAAGGCGGCAAAGGATCTGACGCCGGCCGAGCAGAAACAGCGCGACACCGAGGCGCAGGCGTTTCTTGCGGGGCCGGACGTGCATCCGGCCGGGGCTGCGGCCGGGGCTGCGGCCGGGGCTGCGGCCGGGGCTGCGGCCGGGGCTGCTGACGGGACGGGTGGCACGAATGCCTCGAAACCGCAGGTGTCGGTGGACCCCGCAAAGCTCGACCAGAGCGACCTCAAACAGGTGCCGGTGGACCCGGCGCTGGTGCAACTGTCCAAGGCCAAGGGCGACGGGATGGCACTGGTGCTCGACCCCGCGCTGGTGCCGGCGCTGGGCGCGCTGAGCGTGGCGCCGCAGGACGATTACCTGGGCCGGGCCGACCGGGGCCTGTCTGCGCGGCTGGTGCAGGGCGTGGCGGGGCTGGGTCCGGTGGGGGCGGGGCCGGTGATCGCGGCCGCGGGCAAGGCGCGTGCGGCGCATCAGGCGACCGGCGGCGGCGATATCGCGGCGCTGGTGGGCGAGGCGCTGATCCCGCTGCGCGCGATCAACACCGCCGCCGCAGGCGCGCAGATTGCCGCCGTGCTGGCCCGGATGGCGGGCGAGCGGGCCGGTGTGGCGCGCTTTGCCGCGCGCAGCACGCCTATGGCGGAAGCGGACTGGCAGGGGCTGCTGGCGGCTTTTGGTGGTGCGGATCAGGCCGACCGGGTGGCGATGGCGGGCCATGTCGTGGCGACGCTCAAGTCCGAGCGCGCGGCGGACGGCACCGGCTTCAAGGAGGTTTGCCGCAAGGCCGGCGTGCTGAGGTCGGACAATGCGATGGCCGCGTCGCTGCGCGCGGCCTTTGGCTATGGCAAGGAATAATCCGACGCGCCGCGACGGTGGCGGGTTGGGGAGCCTCCGGCGGGGATATTTAAGGCCAAAAGATGGGGGTTTGCCGGAGGCAGAGGATCAGTCGTAGCGCAATTCGCGTGCCTTGCCGCGGAAGATGGTGAAGGCGAGAATCGAATACCCCAGGATCGTCGGCAGCACGACGACGGTGCCGACGAGGATGATGAACAGGCTTTCGGGTGCGCTCGCCGCCTCGTAGATGGTCAGTTTCTCGGGCACGACATAGGGGTAGAAGCTGTAGGCCATACCGCCGAAGGCCGTGGCCCAGAGCCCCGTCGCCATCGCGAAGGGCAGCCAGGAGCGGCGGTCGCGGTCGAATGGCATGCGGCGCAGCGCCACCCAGAGGCCGACGACGAGCGCCGCAGACAGGAGTGGCAGCGGCGCGAGATAGAGCGCCTCGGGCCAGGAGAACCATTTGTCGAAGATCCGCACGCTCACATAGGGCGTCGCGGCCGATACCGCACCGATGCCCAGCACCAGCCCCCAGACGCCGCCCTTGGCCCAGTCGATCGCCTTGAGCTGCAACAGACCGTCGGATTTGTGGATCACCCAGGTCGCGCCGATAAAGCTGTAGCCGACGGTGAGGAAGGCGGCGGTGAGCAGGGCAAAGGCCACATGGGGCAGGGTCCAGGTCAGCCCCATGACATACATGCCCAGCATGAAGCCCTGCGACATGGAGGTCATCAGTGAGCCCGCGAAAAAGGCGCGGTTCCACAGCCGCTTCCACTCTGGCGGGGCCTTGGCGCGGAACTCGAAAGCCACGCCGCGCAGGATCAGGCCGATCAGCATGACCGCCACCGGCAGGTAGAGCGCCGTGAGGATCGCGCCATGGGCCGCCGGAAACGCGACCAGCAGGAGGCCCACGGCGAGCACCAGCCAGGTTTCGTTGGCGTCCCAGAACGGGCCGATGGAGCCGATCATGCGGTCCTTTTCGCCTTCATTGGCGAAGGGAAACAGCAGCCCCACGCCGAGGTCGAAGCCGTCGAGCACGACATAGATCAGGATCGACAGGCCCATCAGCCCGGCAAAGACGAAGGGCAGCCAGAGGGCGGGGTCGGAAAACATGTCCATGGCTCACTCCGCCGGGATCGGGACAGCGCGGGGTTCGGGCCGCGGGTCGAGCTTTTCACCCCGCGCGGCACGGCGCGCGAGATAGAAGATCACCAGGATATAGGCGCCCAGGAGCAGCGCATAGACCACCAGATAGGCGATCAGCGTGGAGGCGACCATCGCGGCCGGCACATCGGCCACGGCGTCGCGCGTGCTCAGCACCCCCTGCACGAGCCAGGGCTGGCGGCCGATCTCGGTCGTGTACCAGCCCGCGAGCGTGGCGAGCCAGCCCGAAAAGGTCATGCCGACCAGCCCGTAAAGCACCGGGCGCGGCAGCCCCTCGACACCCCGGCGCAGCAACAGCGCGGCGGTGGCCCAGCTCAGCAGCAACATGGCGACACCGGTGCCGACCATCACACGAAAGCTCCAGAACACGGCCGCGACGCGGGGGTGCAGCACCTCGCCGTCCTCGCCGACAAAGTCGTTGAGGCCGGGCACCACCCCATCGGCGTGGTGGGTGAGGATGAGCGAGGCGAGGTTGGGGATCGCGATTTCGAACCGGTTCTCGCGCGCGGCGTCGTCGGGAATGGCGAAAAGCAGCAGCGGCACGTTCGGCCCGGTCTCCCAGTTGGCTTCCATCGCGGCGATCTTCTGCGGCTGATGTTCGAGCGTGTTGAGCCCGTGCATGTCGCCCATGTAGATTTGCAGCGGAATGAGCAGCGCCGCGCCATAGACGGCTGACTTGAGCGCGACCCGCACCCCTGCCGTGCGCCCGCCGATGATCCAGCGGAAGGCCGAGACGCCGGCGATGAGAAAGCTCACGGTCAGAAAGCTCGCCAGCAGCATATGGGCAAAGCGGTAGGGCATCGACGGGTTGAAGATGATCGCCCACCAGTCGGTCGCATGGGCCACGCCGTCGATCATCTCGAACCCCTGGGGCGTGTGCATCCAGGAGTTCAGCACGATGATCCAGAAGGCCGACATGGTGGTGCCGAAGGCCACGAGGAATGTCGCGAGCGTATGCAGCCAGCCCGGCACGCGCGACGCGCCAAAGAGCATGATGCCGAGGAACACCGCCTCGAGGAAAAAGGCGGTCAGCACCTCATAGGCCAGCAGCGGACCCGCGATATTTCCCACGGTTTCCATGAATCCCGGCCAGTTGGTGCCGAACTGGAACGACATGGTGATGCCCGACACGACACCCATCGCGAACGAGAGTGCAAAGACCTTGACCCAGAACCGGTAGGCCTCCATCCAGCGGTCCTCGCCTGTCGCGTTGAAGCGCAGCTTGAAGAACAGCAGAACCCAGCCCAGCGCGATGGTGATGGTGGGAAACAGGATGTGGAACGAGATGTTCGCGCCGAACTGGATGCGGGATAGAATGAGGGTGTCCATGGTGGCCTCTCTGGTCGGTCATGATGTTCTGGACATCAAAGTAGGGGCGCATGGGGCAGGTTCCAGCCACATGCGACAGGAGGGCGCAACGCCGCGCGGCGCGCTGTGGCGCCGTCCCGGTCCGGGGTGAAAACGGAGTACTGGCTGGGGCGGTAGGATTCGAACCTACGGTACACGGTACCAAAAACCGATGCCTTACCACTTGGCCACGCCCCAGCAGTGCGCCGTTCTCTACGCGGAAGGATGGGCCGGTTCAAGCCCCGTCAACGCAAAAAGTGACGGGGCCGGGAATTGCTATTCCTTGCGCGCATCGGGGCGCAAAAGGTCCTCGATCTCGTCGCGCCCGCGTTCCGCGGCGATCATCTTTTCCAGCACTCCCTCGTTTACCGCCGCGACCTCTTCGACCTCGGCGCTCTCGGCCGGGCGGGCGGGCCGTGGTGTCGGGGCCGGGGCGCGATCCTGCGACAGGTCGGGCGGGCCCTGCGTGATCTGCACCGCATAGGTCGCGTCGGGCGCGCCGATGCCGGCGCCGTCAAAGGCGATCTTGACCTGCCGCATCGCCTCGCCGCGGGCCAGCAGGATCGAGGTCTTGTGCTGGTCGATCCAGCCGGTCACCACGATTTCGACCGCGCCGGCGTCGATCGTCTCGATCCAGGCCTGCGCCACGGGCACGTCGAGCATGAAGGGCAGGTTCTGCATCGTCTCGACCGCCAGAAGCCGCGCCATGTGCAGGTCGTTGCCGGCGTCGATCCTGACCGAGAACTTGAGCCGGCGCTCGGCATTTTCGGTGTAATTGATGATGCGCGCCTTGAACACGGTCGCATTGGGGATGCGGATATGATTGCCATCATAGCTGAGCAGGATCGTGGCGCGGCTGTTGAGGCGGATCACCTTGCCTTCTTCGCCGGCGATATCCACCGTGTCGTTCGGCCGGAACGGCTGGCGCACGGAGAGCACGATCGAGGCGATGTAATTCTCGACCGTGTCGCGCACGGCAAAGCCGATCGCGAGGCCGACGATCCCGGCCGCACCGAGGATCGTGCTCAGAAAAGCCGACGCGTCGAGAATGTCGAGCGCCATGACCACCCCGCCGATGGCAGAGGCGATCTGGATCAGTTGCCGGTAGAGGTCGGCGATGAAGGCATTGGGCGCGAGCCGGTCCCAGGGCCAGCGCAGGCGGGCGATCAGATAGCCGATGGTGTTCACCGTGAGAAACGCCACCATCGCGATGGCGGCCAGCGGCAGCAGGGTGAGCGTCTGCTGGATCCGCGTCATGAAGCGGGCGACAGCGGGGTTCAGGCGGCGGCGCAGATCGGTCGTCTCGGCCACTTCGTTCTTGATGGCGACCACGCCCTCGACCCGGGTGACGAGGTTCAGCAGCGCGGTCGCGTCATTGGCCGTGGTGGTGGTGCCGCGCAGCGTGACCACGCCTTCGGCCACGGTGACTGTGACATCCTCATATCCGCCGATCTCGCCCAGGATCTCGCGGATGCGCACGGCGATGCCGGCATCGATGGCGCGGTTGTTCTCCGTGGCGATGCTGCCCGAGGGACCGCTGGGCGTGTCCTGCGCGCGCACCGGCCCGGCAGGCAGCGCGAGGCAGAGGGCAAGGACAAGCAGGCAATGGCGCAGAAATATGGTCATCAGGAAATCGCATTGGGTCAATCCCCGCGATCTTAGGCCGGTTTTATCCGTCCGGCCAAGCGGTTTTACACGCGCGGTCAGGCCCGGACCGGGTCTGCCTTGGCCAGCCTGTCAAAGGCCATGAGGCCCGACACCAGCGCGCCCATTTGCGCCAGCGGGATCATGTTGGGCCCGTCCGACGGCGCGCGGTCGGGGTCCTCATGCGTTTCGATGAACACCGCGGCGATGCCCAGCGACACGGCCGCGCGCGCCATCACCGGGGCAAATTCGCGTTGCCCGCCGCTCGATCCGCCTTGGCCGCCGGGCTGCTGCACCGAATGGGTGGCGTCCATCACCACCGGATAGCCGCTGCGCATCATGATCGGCAGCGACCGCATGTCGGCCACCAGCGTGTTGTAGCCGAAGGACGCGCCGCGCTCGGTCAGCAGGATGCGGCGGTTGCCCGTGCTTTCGATCTTGGCCGCGACATTCGCCATGTCCCAGGGCGCGAGGAACTGGCCCTTTTTCACGTTGATCGCGGCGCCGGTCTCGCCCGCGGCGAGCAGGAGGTCGGTCTGGCGGCACAGAAAGGCGGGGATCTGCAGGATATCGACGACCTCGGCCGCGACGGCGCATTGGTCGATGCTGTGGATGTCGGTCAGCACCGGGCAACCGGTCGCCGCCTTGACCGCTTGCAGGACCTTGAGCCCCTCGTCGATGCCCAGCCCGCGCCTGCCACCCAGCGAGGTGCGGTTCGCCTTGTCATAGCTGGCCTTGAACACGAACCCCGCGCCGGCGGCGGCGCAGACCTCGGCCATATGGCCCGCGATCATCTGCGCGTGCTCCAGCGTCTCGATCTGGCAGGGGCCGGCGATGACCGTGAGCGGGCGGTCATTGCCGAGGGTGAGTGGCCCGATGGTGACGTCGATCATGCTGTGGTCCTGCGGCTGGGTCTGCGCCCGCTTTACCCTGCCCGCCGCCCGCCGTCACGCCCCATCACGATGTGACCTGTTCGCGCAGGATCGACGCGGTGAGCGACAGCATCAGGTAGATGCCGGCAAAGCTGAGAAAGGCCAGCGCGGTGTTTTCAAAGGCGCGCGGATAGGTGGGTTCGTCCGGCGCCACCGGCTCCACGCTTTTGGACAGGTAGCGCACCTGGCGGTTCGCCTCGATCTGCGCGGCCTCCATCTGTTGCAGCGCCTGCTGCACGAGCAGGGTCTGGAAGGCATAGTTTTCCTCGGCCAGCCGCAGTTCGGTATTCTTGGCGGCGAGCGAGGTGGTGTCGCCGCTGGAATTGGTCATCTCGGCCCGCAGGTCGCCGATCAGCGTCTCGATGCTCGAGATCTGCGCCCGCAGCGCGTTGACCTGTGCCTCGTTGGGGCGCGACACGCCAAGCCGCTCCTGGAGATTGAGCTGCAACTGCTGGCGCTGCTGTTCGAGCGCGGAAATCTGCGCCGTGCGCGCCGCGGTCTCGCCCACAGGGTCGATCTGCTGGGCATCCTGCTGGATCGCGAGCAGCGCGGCGAGCGCCTCGGACCGGCGCTGTTCGGCGCCGACATAGCTTGCGCGCGCGCCCGACATCTGGTCCTCGCGCAGGCGCTGGGTGAGTTGGTCAACCTGTTCCTCCGCATAGGCGATGAGCGCGTCGGAAAACTGCTGGCTGGTCGCGGGGTCGGCCGCGATCACCTCCATCCGCAGCACGCCTTCGGTGGGGTCGTAAGAGATGATGACATGCCGCTGGTAGAGGTCATAGGCGGCCTCGTTCGTGGCGTCATCGGCGAGCCGCTGGATCGGGTCGATCGCAGCGTCGGCGAAATGCGCCTTGAACCCATGTTCGGCATCCAGCCGCACAAAGGCCGCACGCGAGGTCAGGTAGGACTGGACCGAGATGCTGTCCTGCTGGGTCGCCATCGAGGTGCCCTGAAAGAGCCCGCCGAGGCCGGGCCCGGAGGCGGGCTGTGCCTGCTGGATGATGAATTCGGATTTGGTCGCATACATCGGAGTGGCGAGCATGTAGAAATACCACCCGACCAGCAATGTCGGCAGCAGCACGAACACGCCGAGCCGCCCGAACAGCAGCGCCACCTTGCGGCGGCGGCGGCGGGCGATGTCGCGCTGGATGCGGATGATCTCGCTCGCGCGGCGGTCATCGGGGGTGGCACGCTCTGTCGAGGGCAGGTTGCGTGGCCCCTGCGGCACGGTCTGGGGCAGCTGGATCCGCCCCGGCGGCAGCGCATCGGGCGCGGCCCGCCCGGCCTGACCCGCCCCCGGGCCCGCCTGACCCGGCCCCGCCTGACCCGGTCCCGCCCCCGGGCCGGCCTGACCCGGCACCACAAGCTCGAGGATATTGGAGCGCTGGAACGGGTCGATGCCCTTCGCGCGCAATTGCAGCACGGCATCGAAGTCCGATGTCACGGCCAGCCCGTGTTTTTGCGCGACGCGCCGCGCCATGCGCAATTCGCGGCCTGTCAGCCCCTCCTGGCGGATGTCATCTATGGTCTGCTCTGCTGCGACCGTGACCGGGCCGTCGATCTGGCCGATCGAGGGCGAACGGGGCGCCGCCCCCGGCCCGGCCGCGCCCGTGATCTTTCCACCGGGCAGGTTCGCGCCGGTTGGTCCAGCGCCGGCAGGACCCGCGTCTGTCAGGATGGCGGCCGCAGGCGCGCCGCCGCCCGACATCGCAAGCGGCGCAGAGCGGCGGATGCGGAACTTTCTAGCCTTGGGTTTCATAGTCATAGAGCTGTTTCGCTTCTTCCAAGGTGTCGAACATATGGATCTTGCCATCAAGCAGCACGGCCGCCGTGCGCGCGAAACGTTCGAGCGTGGCGGGCTGGTGGGAGACGATGATGACGGTCGTTGATTCCAGTCTTTCGCGCAGGATCTCGCCGGCCCGGCGGTTGAAACCGGCATCGGTGGTCTGCGGCATCCCTTCGTCGATCAGATAGATGTCGAAGTCCAGCGCCAGCATCAGCGAGAATGTGAAACGTGACCGCATCCCGGCGCTGTAGGTGCCTACCGGCATGTCGAAATATTCCTCGATCCCGCAGAGCCAGCGGCAGAACGCCTCTACATAGTCGGGGTCGAGGCCATAGAGCCGCGCGATATAGCGGCTGTTTTCCTTGGCGGTGTGCCGGTTGACCACGCCCCCCATGAAGCCCAGCGGAAAGGAAATGCGGCAGCCGCGCGTGATCGTGCCCTCGTCGGGTTTTTCCAGCCCCGCCATCATGTTGATCAGTGTCGTCTTGCCGGTGCCATTGGGCGCCAGAATGCCCAGCGAATGGCCAAGCTCGACCCGGAACGAGACGCGGTCAAGGATCACCTTGCGCTGCGTGCCCGTCCAGAAGGACTTGCTGACGTTCTCGAACTCGAGCATCGATGCCCCGTTTCTGCACTGCTCTGCTGCCGCCTTGTGTGACGGCTATTGGTTAACGCCCCGTTGAAGTCGCCGCTTACAGCAGGATTATGGCGAAATGGAGCCTCCTTATACAGTGAAATATGGGTGAAGCCGCGCAGGCTTGCCAGTCGGACGAAACCGCTCTAGGGCGCAGGCGGCGGGATGCTGACCGCGGCGGCGATTGCGGGAGGTGAGGCAGGATGGCGCAGGGCAGGGCGGATACGGTGCTTGACCTGGCCCATGCGGCGATGCTGGCAGCACCCGGTGATGACCAGGCGCGGCTGGCCTTTTACGAACGGCTGGCCGATGGAGAGCTTTTCCTGCTGCTGGAGCGGGAGCCCGAGGGCGACGCGATCACGCCGCAGGTGGTGACCGTTGACGGGCAGGACCATGTGCTGGCCTTCGACCGCGAGGACCGGCTGGCCGAGTTTGCGGGGCGGACGGCCGCCGTGGCGGGCCTCGCCGGGCGGGCGCTGGCCGCGATGCTGGCGGGGCAGGGGATCGGCATCGCGCTCAACCCCGATGTGGCGCCTTCGGCGATGCTGATCGACGCGGAAGCGGTGGACTGGCTGGCCGCGACGCTCGCGCAGGGCCCGGTCGAGGCGCAGGGGCGCCCGGTGGCCGTGCATCCGCCGCATGGGCTGCCCGAGACGCTGGTCGCCGCGCTCGACCGCAAGCTGGCGATGGCGGCGGGGCTGGCGCGGGCGGCCTGGCTTGTGGGGGTCGAGTATGAGGGCGGTGCGCGCAGCCACATGCTCGCCTTTGTCGAGGCCCTGCCGGGGGCCGAGGCCGCGCTGGCGGCGGCGGTGGGCGAGGCGCTGACCTTTTCCGGGATCGAGGCGGGGGTGCTCGACGTCACCTTCCTGCGCGCGAGCGATGCTTTCGCGGCGCGGCTGGCGCGGGTCGGGCTGCGCTTTGACCTGCCGGAGCCCGAGGCGCCGGTTGCACCAGGTGCCAACCCCGGTATGGACCCGGACAGACCTCCGCGGTTGCGCTGACGGGGCGGGCGGGCCGTGAGTATTTGGGGCGCAAAGAAGCCCGGGGCGTGGTGTCAGTAGCCTTTGGTCCGGTCCACGAGGTGGAGAAGGGGCAGGCCCGCCTCGCCACGCGCGATATTGGCGGCGATGACGCGGGCGGAGGAGAGCGGGCGCGTCTCGGCCGCGATATGGGGCGTCACGGTGATGCGGGGATGCGCCCAGAACGGATGATCGGGGGGCAGCGGCTCGGTGCGGAACACATCGAGCGTGGCATGGCCGATCTGGCCGCTGTCGAGCGCGGCCAGCAGCGCCGCATCCTCGATCAGCGCGCCGCGTCCGGGGTTGATCAGCGCCGCGCCGCGCGCGGGCAGGGCGAGGCGGGTGGCGTCCATCAGGTTTTCGGTCTGGGCCGTGAGTGGCACCAGCAGCACCACGATCTGCGCGCCGGCAAGCGCCGCGGCGAGCGCCTCCATCCCGGCAAGGCAGGTGACGCCGGGGATATCCTTTGCCGTCATCGACCAGCCGGTGACGGCAAAGCCCAGCCCCGCCAGCGCCCGCGCGCAGGCGCCGCCGAGTGCGCCCAGCCCCAGCACCGTCACCGGCCGGTCGCGCGCCAGCGGCGGCACGACCGGCTGCCAGATGCCGCGCGGGCCGGCGATATGCGCATCCATCCCCAGATGGTGGCGCAGCGTGTGGCCGGTGACATATTCGACCATGCCCTGCGTCAGCCCTTCGTCCACCATCCGCGCCAGCGGCAGGTGCAGCGTGGGGTTGCCCACGATCCCCTCGACCCCGGCCCACAGGCCCAGCACCGCCCTGGCACGGCGGTAGGGGGTAAAGTCGGACAGCGGGCCGCGCGGGGCAAAGATGATGTAATCCACCTCATCGGGCGCATGGTCGCGCGACAGGTCAACGTCGAGCCCGGCCTCGGCAAAGGCCTGTGGCAGGGCGGACGCATAGACCTCCCACAGGCGGGCGGGGGCGGCAAACAGCGCCTTGACGGGCATCGGAGCCTCCTGGCTAGCGGGGTTTGTGGACATGCGCGCTCTGCATCAGGCCGAAACCCAGGAGCAGCACCAGCATCGCCGAGCCGCCGTAGCTCACCAGCGGCAGCGGGACGCCCACGACGGGGGCGAGGCCCATCACCATGGCCATGTTGACCGCGAAATAGAGGAAAAAGGTCATCGCGACGCCCAGCGTGAGCAGCGACGCAAAGCGGTCCTTGTTGGTCATCGCGGAGGCGATGCAGAAGAATATGATCAAAGCGTAGAGGACCAGCAGCGTGATCGCGCCGACAAAGCCGAATTCCTCGGCCAGGCTGGTAAAGATGAAGTCGGTCTGCTTTTCGGGCAGGAAGTTCAGCCGCGACTGCGTGCCCTGCATGAAGCCTCGCCCGGTCCAGCCGCCCGAGCCCAGCGCGATCTTGGCCTGGGTGATGTGGTAGCCCGCGCCGAGCGGGTCGTTGGCGGGGTCGAGAAAGGTGTCGATCCGGCGGAACTGGTAATCCTTGAGCAACTGCCAGTCGGTGCCGCGGCTTTGCAAAACGGCATAGACCGCGCTCGCCCCCCCCGCGATGACGGTGCCGAAATAGGCCCAGTGCACTCCCGCCAGAAACATCACCGTGCCGCCGCCAATCACCAGCAGGAGGGCCGTGCCGAGGTCGGGCTGGGTCAGCACCAGCATCGTGGGCAGCGCGATGAACACCAGCGGCAGCAGCACCCAGAACGGGTGCGAGGCCTTTTTCACCGGCAGCCAGTCGTAATAGGCGGCGAGAAACATCACCATCCCGATCTTCATCAGCTCGGAAGGTTGCAGCCGGATAAAGCCGAGGTCGATCCAGCGCTGCGCACCCATGCCCGTGCTGCCCACGAATTCCACCGCGACCAGAAGAGCCAATGAGATGACGTAGGCCAGCGCCGCCATGTTGCGCCAGAACCAGATCGGCACCATTGCCACGATCAGCATCAGCACCATGCCGACGCCGAACCGCTTCATCTGCGGCGCCATCCAGGCAGAGGCATCCCCGCCTGCGACCGAATAGAGCATCAGAAAGCCGAAGCTTGCCACCGCCGTGATCAGCATCACGATCGGCCAGTTCACATAGAGCAGCTTGCGCAGGCCGGAGGGGACGTATTTGACGTTGTATTCAAGGTAACTCATCGCCGCCCCCTCAGGCCCGGTCGCGGGTGGTGGCGCCGGGCGGCATGCGCGCCTGGATGCGCTCTTGCTGTTCGGCGATGTGGCCACGCACGTTGGACGGATAGGCGTCGAGCGGCGGCGGCCCGTCATAGAGCGCCTGCAACGTGATGTCGCGGCCGATGGGGGCGGCCGCAGCAGACCCGCCACCGCCATGCTCCACCACGACCGCCACCGCATAGCGCGGGTTATCGTAGGGCGCGTAATTGACCCAGAGCGCGTGGTCGCGCCGTTCCCAGGGCAGATCGGCGTTGCGGGTGACGCCGCGCGCGCGTTCCTCGGCGGTGATGCGGCGGACCTGGCTGGTGCCGGTCTTGCCGGCCATGCGCGCGCCTTCGGCGACGATCCGCGAGCCATAGGCGGTGCCGCGCTGGTGGTTGCTCACGTCATACATCGAGGCGCGGATGCGGCGCAGGTAATTTTCGTTCAGGCCCAGCGGCTCGCCTGCGCCGCCGGGCTGTTCGACCCCGTCGATGGTGTGGATCAGGCGCGGCGTGACCGACCGGCCGGTGGCCAGGCGGGCGGTCATGATCGCCAGTTGCAGCGGCGAGGCCAGCACATAGCCCTGCCCGATGGAGGCGTTGACAGTGTCGCCGATGCGCCAGTCCTCGCCGCGCACCTCGCGTTTCCAGGCGCGGTCGGGCGCGATGCCCTGCACCACGGCCGACATCGGCAGATCGGGGCGCACGCCGATGCCCAGCTTGCGCGCCATCCCGGCGATGGCGTCGATGCCGGCGCGCTGCGCGATCTCGTAATAGTAGCAGTCGCAGCTTTGCTTGAGGCTTTCGTGCAGGTTGATATTGCCGTGCCCCGACCCTTTCCAGCAGTGGAACCGGGTGCCCGACACTTCGGTGAAGCCGCGGCAATAGACGGTGCTCTCGGCGTCGATCACGCCGGCCTCGAGCGCGGCCAGCGCCGTCACCATCTTGAACGTCGATCCGGGCGGATAGGCGCCCTGTGTCGATTTCGCCGCCAGCGGCCGGTAGATGCTCTCGTTGAGCGCGGTCCAGTCCGCGACCGAGATGCCGCGCACAAAGAGGTTGGGGTCAAAGGACGGCGCCGAGCCCACGGCGCGCAGGTCGCCGGTGTCGCAGTCGATCACCACGGCTGCCGCACTTTCGCCCTCGAGCCGGGCCTCGACATAGGCCTGTAGCCGCGCGTCGAGCGTGAGTTGCACCTCGGCCCCGGTGATCCCCTCGCGACGGTCAAGCTCGCGCATCACGCGGCCCACCGCATTGACCTCGATCCGGCGCGCGCCGGCCGCGCCGCGCAGCGCGACCTCGAGCTTGTTCTCCACCCCTGTCTTGCCGATCTGGAAGCGCGGGATCTGCAGCAGCGGGTCGGGATCATCGAGCAGGCTCAGGTCATAGTCGCTCACCGGGCCGACATAGCCCACCACATGCGCCGTGTCCTGTCCCAGCGGGTATTGGCGCGACAGGCCGACCTCGGCGGTGATGCCGGGCAGGGCCGGGGCGTTGACCGTGACCTTGACGATATCGTCCCAGGCGACACGCTCGACGATGGTGACGGGGACAAAGGGTGACCGGCGGCGGATCTCCTCGAGCGCGCGCTCGATCACCTCGGGGTCGACATCGATGAGCTGCGTGAGGCGCGCCAGCGTCGCCTCGACATCGCCGGCATTCTCGCGGACCATGACGATGCGGTAATTCTGCTCGTTGATCGCCAGCGGCACGCCGTTCATGTCGAAGATCAGCCCGCGCGCCGGCGGGATCAGCCGGATCGCGATGCGGTTTTCCTCGGCCAGCAGGCGGAATTCATCGGCCTGATCGACCTGGAGCGTCTGCATCCGCGCGGCAAGGATGCCCACAAAGCCCAGTTGCGCCGAACCGAGCAGCAGCGCGCGGCGGCTGATCTTGCGCGCGCTCTCGTCGGTCTCCTTGGGCGGGCGCCTCATAGCCGTCTCCCCCGTGCATCAACCTCGCCCAGGGCCGGGCGGCTCAGGCCGAACAGCGCATAGGCGACCACGACCACCACCGGATAGCACAGGATCGTGGTGAGCATCTGCGACAGGGTCAGACCCAGCGGTGCCTGCGGTGTCATCACGGCCGCCAGCACCATCCGGTTGGCCAGTGTGACCGCGACGATGCCCATCGCCACTGTCGCCCATTCCAGCCAGAACGGCACGTTGCGCAGCCCCGTCGCGCGGGCGCGCAGCATCTGGGTCAGGATCAGCACCAGCGCCGTCCATAATCCCGGGGGGCGGTGAAACAGCAGGTCGGTGGCCAGAAACACCGCCGCCACCAGCAGCATCGGCACGAATTCGGGCCGGCGCGTGACCCAGGCCAGTGTCACGCAAAGCAACAGGTCCGGCGCCGCCCAGCCGCGCGGCTGGGTGTTGAGCGGCAACAGCAGCGCAAAGACCAGCGCCAGCATCACCAGCACAAAGATCAGCCGGCCGACCCAGAACCGCGACTGGATTGCGTCAGCCATCGGTCGCCTCCACGGCTGTCGCGTCGGGCGCGGGTGGCAGCAGCGACAGCGCCGGGCCGGTCGGCACGATCAGCGTGCCGGGGTCGGTGATCACCTCGACCTGCGGCGCGCGCAGCACGCGCAGGAACTCGAGCCGTTCGTAATCGGCGGAAAGCCGCACCCGCAGCCGCCCATCGGTGCCCAGCACGACCTGCCCGATCAACAGATCGCCCGGAAAGAGCCCCCCGTCGCCCGAGGAGACCACCCTGTCGCCGGGCCGCACCACATCGGCATTGTCCAGAAAGTCGATCGGCGGATAGACGGTGTTGTCGCCCGCCAGGATCGCCTTTTGCCCCGACGGCTGGATCATCACGGGGATCCGGCTCGACGTGTCGGTGAGCAGGATCACCCGGCTCGTGTTCTGCCCCACGCCCGAGATCCGCCCGACCAGCCCGATCCCGTCCATCGTGGGCCAGCCGTCGATGATCCCGTCGCGCGCGCCGACGTTGAGCAGCACCGACTGGCGAAAGGGCGACCCGCTGTCAGCCATCACCACGCCGGTGATATAGGTCAGGTTCGGGTCGAGCCGCACATTGTTGAGGTCGAGCAGCTTGGCGTTTTCCTGCTCGAGCTGGAGCGCCGCCTCGCGCCAGGCGCGCATCTGCTGCAATTCGCGCCGCAGGTCGCGGTTCTGCTCGTGGATGCGCTGGTAGCTCTGGAAATCGGCCAGCATGTTGACCAGACCCGTCACCGGCGCCATCGCCCAGTCAAAGGACGGCACCACCTGGTCGATCACCGCCGCGCGAAACCGTTCGACCCGCGGGCTGTCGATCCGCCAGAGCAGGAACAGCCCGAACATCGCCAGCACCAGAAGCCCGACCAGCAGCCTGCGGATCGGGGCAAAATAGTCATCGCCATTGGTTCTGTCACTGGCCAAAAGCGGTCAGGCCCCCATCGGTCGCGTCCTGCCGGTGGCAGGGATCAGCTGTCGTAGTCTATCACATGCCGCAGCTGCTTTTCATATTCCAGCGCCTTGCCCGTTCCCAGAGCCACACAATTGAGTGACTCGTCCGCGACCGAAATCGCGAGACCCGTCTGTTCGCGCAGCGCGAGGTCGAGCTGCCCCAGAAGCGCGCCGCCCCCGGTCAGCATCACGCCCCGGTCCACGATATCGGCCGCCAGATCCGGCGGCGTCGCCTCGAGCGCGGTCATCACCGCCTCGCAGATCTGCTGCACCGGTTCGGCCAGCGCCTCGGCCACCTGGGCCTGGCTGATCTCGCTCTCCTTGGGCACGCCGTTCAGCAGGTCGCGGCCCCGGATCATCATCGAGGCGCCGCGCCCGTCATCGGGCATCCGCGCGGTGCCGATCGAGGTCTTGATCCGCTCGGCGGTCGATTCGCCGATCAGCAGGTTATGCTGGCGGCGCAGGTAGTTGATGATCGCCTCGTCCATCCTGTCGCCGCCCACGCGCACCGAGCGCGCATAGACGATGTCACCCAGGCTGAGCACCGCGACCTCGGTGGTGCCGCCGCCGATGTCCACGACCATGTTGCCGGTCGGGTCGGTGATCGGCATGCCTGCGCCGATGGCGGCGGCAATGGGCTCTGCGATCAGCCCGGCGCGACGCGCGCCGGCCGACAGCACCGACTGGCGGATCGCGCGTTTCTCGACCGGGGTCGCGCCATGCGGCACGCAGACGATGATCTTTGGTTTGGAAAAGGTCGTGCGCTTGTGGACCTTGCGGATGAAATACTTGATCATCTCTTCGGCCACGTCAAAGTCGGCGATGACCCCGTCGCGCATCGGGCGGATCGCCTCGATGGAGCCCGGCGTGCGGCCCAGCATCAGCTTGGCATCCTCGCCGACGGCGAGCACCTTTTTCACGCCATCCTTGACATGATAGGCCACGACCGAAGGCTCGGACAGCACGATGCCGCGGCCCTTGACATAGACCAGCGTGTTGGCCGTCCCCAGGTCGATCGCCATGTCCGACGAAAACAAACTGCCCCAACCCGTCATGCGCCGCATCCCGTCCCAATATGAAGATGGGCCCGCGACTCGCCTTAGGTCCGGGCCAAGCGTCCTTATAGGCGGGGCGGAACGGGGGCGAAAGGCCTTGTTTTCAAGGGTTGGGCGGCTCACCGCCGGTTTACGATTTCCCATTTTATGCTCAGATCGAATGCAGGTTTCTGGGCCATACCTTGCACATATCGAACATCTTGCAGATCCGGGGTGGGAAAGGCTGTGGGCCGGGCGCGCGGCCAGATCCGGCAGTCTGCCGACCCGCCGTCGGTTTTGGCGGGTCGGCGGATTCGGCCTGGCCGGTCCGGTCTCAGGCGTTCGCGTCCTTGTAGCTCACGCCCTTCACATCATAATCGGGCTGGGTCTGGCTGCGCCGCACCAGCAGGCGGTTGAGCGCGTTGACATAGGCCTTGGCACTGGCCACGACCGTGTCGGTATCGGCCGACTGCCCGGTCGCGATCCGCCCGTCTTCCTCGAGCCGCACGCTCACGGTCGCCTGCGCGTCGGTCCCTTCGGTCACGGCGCTGACCTGATAGAGTTGCAGCCGCGCCTGTGTCTGGAACAGCGTCTTGACCGCCTTGAAGGTCGCATCCACCGGCCCGTCGCCGGTGGCGATGGTCTGCTGGTCCACCCCGTCGATCTCGAGCGTCAGGTCGGCGGTCTGTGGCCCCTCGGTGCCGCAGACCACGCGCAGATGCTTGAGCCGCAGCCGGTCCTCGGCGCCGTCATTCTGGCGCACCAGCGCGATCAGGTCGTCGTCATAGACCTCTTTCTTGCGGTCGGCGAGGTCCTTGAACCGCACGAACACGTCGTTGAGCTGGTTGTCGGCCATGTCAAAGCCGAGGTCGCGCAGCTTGGCGCGCAGCGCGGCACGGCCCGAATGCTTGCCCATGACCAGGTTGGTCTCGGCCAGGCCGATGTCGGTCGGGCGCATGATCTCGAATGTGTCGGCGCTCTTGAGCATCCCGTCCTGATGGATGCCGCTTTCATGGGCAAAGGCGTTCTTGCCCACGATGGCCTTGTTGAACTGCACCGCAAAGCCCGACACGGTCGCGACCCGGCGCGAGATGTTCATGATCCTGGTCGTATCGACGCCGGTGGTAAAGGGCATGATGTCATGGCGCACCTTGAGCGCCATCACCACCTCTTCGAGCGCGGTGTTGCCCGCGCGTTCGCCCAGACCGTTGATCGTGCATTCGATCTGCCGCGCGCCACCCTCGACGGCGGCCAGTGCATTGGCCGTCGCCATGCCGAGGTCGTTGTGGCAATGGGTGGCAAAGATGATCTTGTCGGCGCCCGGCACGCGCTCCAGCAGCATCCGGATCAGATTGGCGCTTTCGCGCGGCGCGGTGTAGCCCACGGTGTCGGGGATGTTGATGGTGGTGGCGCCGGCCTTGATCGCGATTTCCACGGTGCGGCAGAGGTAATCGGCCTCGGTCCGGGTCGCGTCCATGGGTGACCACTGGATATTGTCGCACAGGTTTCGTGCATGGCTCACGGTGTCGTGGATGCGCTCGGCCATCTGGTCCATGTCGAGATTGGGGATGGCGCGGTGCTGCGGCGAGGTGCCGATGAAGGTGTGGATACGGGGCGAGCGGGCGTGGCGCACGGCCTCCCAGCAGCGGTCGATATCCTTGTAATTGGCCCGCGCGAGGCCGCAGATCGTGGCATTGCGGGCCGCCTTGGCGATCTCGGTCACGGCGCGGAAATCACCCTCCGAGGCGATGGGAAAACCTGCCTCGATGATGTCCACGCCCATCTCGTCGAGCAACTGGGCGATTTCCAGCTTCTCATCATGGGACATGGTGGCGCCGGGCGACTGTTCGCCGTCGCGCAGGGTGGTGTCGAATATCAATACGCGGTTGGTGGTCATGGTATGGTCCTGTCTTTTTGCTTCTGGCTGGTCCGGCGCTGCACCTCTTCCGAGCGGTCGCGCCGAAGGCACGCTCAGAAGCGGCTAAGAAGAAGCAGGCCGAGGAGGGCCGAAGAGGTGACCTTGGATACCATGTCGAGGACTATACGCAGGTTTTGCGCGAGGGGAAGAGGGCCCGGGCGAAAATTTGCGGCCCGCTTGTGGCGGACGGGGAAAGAATTTTCGTACGAAAATTCTTGCAAGAGTTTTCGTACGAAAACTCTTGGCCTCCGGCGGGGATATTTTTGGCAAGATGAAGCTTGCGGGACTGGTCTAGGGTGGGGGCCGGGTTAGGTCTAGCGGCATGGATTCGGCATTGGTGATCGGCGCTTCGGGCGGCATCGGGCGGGCGCTCTGCGCCGCGGTGACGGCGCGCGGCATGGCGGTGACGGGGTTGGGTCGCGCCGCCGGGTTCGATCTGCGCGACGCGGCATCGGTGGCGCGGGTGATGGGCGCCCTGGCGGGGCCGTTCGATTTGGTGCTGGTGGCAACGGGCGTGCTGGCACCGGCGGGCGGCGCGCCGGAAAAGTCGCTGGCGGCGGTCGAGGCGGGTGCGATGGCCGAGGTGATGGCGGTTAACGCCATTGGGCCGGCGCTGGTGCTGGGTCACATGGCACGGCTCTTGCCGCGCGACCGGAGGGCGGTGGTCGCGGTGCTGTCGGCGCGGGTTGGGTCTATTGGCGACAACCGGATCGGTGGCTGGCATAGCTACCGCGCGTCCAAGGCGGCGCTGAACCAGATTGTTCGGGGGGCCGCGATCGAGATCGGGCGCACGCACCGGCAGGCGGTCTGCGTGGCGCTGCATCCGGGCACGGTCGCTACATCCTTTACTGCGGGCTATGCCGGGCGGCATCCGACGGTGGCGCCGGACGAGGCGGCGACCAATCTGCTCGCGGTGCTCGACGGGTTGACCCCGGCCCAGAGCGGCGGGTTCTATGATTATGCGGGTGTGGTGGTGCCGTGGTGACGCCCGCGCCGCGCCTCGTGCTGGTGCTCGGCGACCAACTGACGCCCGGCCTGTCGGCGCTGGCCAGGGCCGACCGCGCCCGCGACGTCGTGGTGATGGCCGAGGTGGCCGAAGAGGCGGGCTATGTGCCCCATCACCCCAAGAAGATCGCCTTTTGCCTTGCCGCGATGCGCAAGTTTGCCGCCGTGCTGCGCGCCGAAGGCTGGCGGGTGGCCTACACGCGGCTTGACGATCCTGAGACCACCGGCAGCATCGCGGGCGAGCTGATCCGCCGCGCGGCCGAGCACGGCGCGTCAGGCGTCATCGCCACCGAGCCCGGCGAATGGCGGCTGATCGACGCGCTGGGCGCGCTGCCGATCCCGGTGCATCAGCTCTCAGACACCCGTTTCATCGCCAGCCATGCCGAGTTTGCCGCCTGGGCCGAGGGGCGCAAGCAGCTCAGGATGGAGTATTTCTACCGCGAGATGCGGCGCAAGACGGGGCTCTTGATGGAGGGCGATCAGCCCGCGGGCGGGCAGTGGAACTTTGACCATGACAACCGCAAGCCCGCGCCGGGGGCCGTGCGCTTTGCCGGGCCGCTTCGGTTTGAGCCGGATGCGCAGGTGGCAGAGGTGCTGGCGCTGGTGGTCGGGCGCTTTGGCAACAATTTCGGCGATCTCGCGCCGTTCTGGTTTGCCACCGATGCGGCGCAGGCGCTGGCGCAGCTTGAGCATTGGTTGCGCCACGGCCTGCCGCTCTTTGGCGATTATCAGGATGCGATGGTGCGCGATGCCCCTTTCATGTACCATTCGCTCATCAGCTTTTATATCAACGCGGGGCTTCTCGACCCGCTCGCCGTCTGCCGCGCGGTCGAGGCCGAGTGGAAGGCCGGACGCGCGCCGCTCAATGCCGCCGAGGGGTTCATCCGGCAGATCATCGGCTGGCGCGAATATGTGCGCGGCATCTATTTCCTCGAAGGGCCGGACTACGTGCGCCGCAACGCGCTGGGGCAGACCCGCGCGCTGCCTGCGCTGTTCTGGGGCGCGCCGACCCGGATGGCCTGTGTGGGCGACACCGTCGCGCAGACCCGCGCCCATGCCTATGCGCATCATATCCAGCGGCTGATGGTGACGGGCAATTTCGCGCTGCTGGCCGGGATCGACCCCTTTGCGGTGCATGAATGGTATCTGGCCGTCTATGCGGATGCCTATGAATGGGTCGAGGCGCCCAATGTCATCGGGATGAGCCAGTTTGCCGATGGCGGCATCATCGCGTCGAAACCCTATGTCAGTTCGGGCAATTACATCGACAGGATGTCGGATTACTGCAAGGGCTGCGCCTACAAGGTCAAGGACAAGACCGGCCCGGAGGCCTGCCCGTTCAACCTGCTCTACTGGCATTTCCTCGACCGGCACCGGGACAGGTTCGCCGCCAACCCCCGGATGGGGCAGATCTATGCGACCTGGGACAGGATGGCCGCGGAAAAGCGCGCCCTGATCCTGCGCGAGGCGGGCGACTGGCTGGCGCGGCTGGATGCCGGGGCGCGGGTTTAGGCGGGCGGGTCAGAGCATCCGCGGGCGCCAGTTGACCCAGCGGCCGTGATAGTCGATCCGGCCCAGCCGCGCGCGGATGTCACCGGGCCAGAGCCGGACGGTGAGTGCCGCGCCGGGGGTCATCCCGTCGCCCTCCATCCCTACCCAGGCGAGCGGGGCGCGCAGCGTGGCGCTGCGTCCGGCCTCTTCGATCAGCGCGGTGCCGCGCGCCTGCGCCTCGGGCGGGAAATATTGCCAGGCGATGGTGTGGAACACCATGTGCATCTGCCCCGGCACATGGGTCAGGCGCGGGCCGAGCCAGTCGATCGCATCCGCGCGCTCCACGGTCGCCGTCGCCACACCGATGGCCGCATCGGTGAGGGTGATCCGGTCGGGCTGGTCGGCCCAGAGATAGGCGCGCAGGCGCTCGCGGTCGGTCGCGCTTGCAGGGTCGAGCGGGTTGAGGTCCACGCCGCGCCGTTCGACCACCTGCGGGTGGCGGCGGTGGGGCGGGGCGGCGCCGGTCCAGGCGGGGCGCAGGGTGAGGGCGGCGGCGGCAGGGCCGAGCGTGACGCCCCCGGCGTCGAGCGCGAAGTGGTCCCACATCAGGTTCAGCCCCGCGCTCGCCCCCAGTTCCGACAGGCGCAGGGGCAGGGCGTGGCGCGCCACCAGCCAGTGGGCGGCGGCGATCAGGGCGGCGCTGCGGCGCACCTCGTTGGTCTGCGGCGGGCTGTCGATCCAGCGGTCGATAAAGGCGGCCTGCGTGGTCATCGCCTGTTCGACCGCGTGCCAGAGCGTCCCGTCATCGACCCGGTGCGGCGGATAGCACGCCGCCAGCGCATCGCCGCGCAGCACCAGCGCATGCAGCGCCGAGGCCAGCCGCAAGGGCAGCGCCGCGCCGCGCGGGGTCACGTCGCCGGGCCAGCCAAAGAGCCTGTCGGCGAGCGGTGTGCCGGGCGCGAGCCGGTCGGCCAGCACCGCGCAAAGCTGCGCCATGAAGGGCGAGCCGAGGTCGGCGCAATGCACCGCCTGATCGCGCAGGGCGGCGGCGAGGGGCGTCACCGGAAACGGTCCAGGAGACGCTCCATCGGGCTGCGGGTGTCGGGGGCGGTGCGCTCTGCGGCACTGGGTCGGGGCGTGGCGGCCTTGGCCTTGCTGTCGCGCGCGGCGGTCAGCCGCTGCGCCACCGCGTTCAGAAACCCCGGCCCGTCGCCCCCCGCCAGCCGCGCCGCGCCGTCCGAGATGCCGCGCATCAGGTCATCGAGCCAGTCCGCATCGCCCTTGGCAAAGTCGTGCAGCACATAATCCGCCACGCGGTCCTTGTGCCCCGGATGGCCGATCCCCAGCCGCACCCGCGCGTAGCTGTCGCCGATATGGGCATGGATCGACCGCAACCCGTTGTGCCCCGCATGCCCGCCCCCCGCCTTGAGCCGCAGTTTGCCCGGCGCGAGGTCAAGCTCGTCATGGAACACGGTCAGGTCGGCAGGCGCGAGCTTGTGAAAATCCACCGCCGCGCGCACCGACTGGCCGGACAGGTTCATGAAGGTTTCGGGCTTGAGCAGCAGGATCTTTTCTCCGCCCAGCATCCCTTCGGCCACCTGCCCCTGAAACTTTGCCCGCCAGGGGGAAAAGCCGTGATCGGCGGCGATCCGGTCCACGGCCATATAGCCGATGTTGTGCCGGTTCTGCGCGTATTTCGCGCCGGGATTGCCGAGGCCTGTCCAGAGTTTCATGCCTCCGACTTAGCCGTTTCGGGGCGCGCTTGCCAGTGCTCTCAGACCATCGTGACGACCACATTGCCGCGCTTGCGCCCGGTCTCGACCCGCGCATGGGCCTGCGCGATCTGGTCGAAGGGATAGCTGCTGTCGATCAGCGGAACGCAGGCGCCCTGCGCGGCAAGGTCGGCCAGCAGCGCCACATCGGCGGCGCGTTCCGGCGCGGGGCCGCCCAGACAACGCTTGCCCTGCGGGCCGGGGCGCAGCGCGCCCAGCATCTGCGGCAGGTCGCCCGCCACCATCAGGAACCGCCCTGCGGGCGCGAGCGCGGGCAGGGCGCGACGAAACCGGGTCGCGCCGACGCAGTCCATGATGACATCATAGCGCGCGGCCTCGGCGGTGTAATCGTCGCTGGTGTAATCCAGCGTCCGGTCCGCGCCGATCTGCCGCATCAGCGCGGTATTCGCGGCAGAGGTCAGCGTCGAGACCTCCGCGCCAAGGTAGCGCCCCAGTTGCACGGCGGCCGACCCCACAGCGCCCGAGGCGCCGATCACCAAGAGCCGCTCTCCCGCCTGCAGCCGCGCCTTGTCGCGCAGGTAATGCAGGGCCGTGGTGCCGCCGAAACTCAGCGCCGCCGCCTGCGCATGGCTCAGGGTGGCGGGCTTGGCCACGATGGCGGCATCGGCCTTCACCACCCGGTATTCGGCGTGGCAGCGCATCGTGACGCCGCAAAAGGCCAGCACCGCATCGCCTGGCGCAAAGCGGGTGACGCCGGGGCCGGTGGCCTCTACGATGCCCGAAAGCTCTGTCCCCAGAACGGGCTGGCGCGGGCCGCGCAGGCCGAATGCCAGCCGGATGATCAGGCCAAAGCCGCGCGGCGCGGTGCCGGATCGAAGCCGCCAGTCGCCCGAGGCGACGGTGCTGGCATGGATGCGGATCAGCACCTCGCCGGGGCCGGGCTGCGGCATCGGCAGATCGGCGATACGGACGACCTCGGGCGGGCCGTAGCGGGTGACGACGGCGGCTTTCATGCGGCGGCTCCCTTCTGAACGTGGCGGCGCGGCGCGTGGTTGAAATATTCGGCGACCGTCAGATTGATCGCCCAGGCGGCAATCTGCGCCAGCGCCGAGGCGGTGGGGGTAAAGCTGCCCGTGGCCAGCACCCAGGGGCCGAGGATCAGCACCGTGGTCCCGCCACCGAGGCCCAGCGCCATCGCCCGCCGCATCCAGATGTGGTGCGCCGTGATCCGCCGCCCCATCGCCGCCCGCAGTCCCAGGATCAGGCAGAGCGCCCAGGCCGGGCCGGTCAGCAGCCGGGCGGCGTAGATCAGCGGGCCATTCGCAGGCTCGGCCGGAAAGGTCAGCGTCATCCAGATCCCGCTCAGCGCCGCGACCAGCCCTGCCGCCACTACGATGCGGCCCGCCACCCGATGCCAGCGCCCGCGCCGACCGGGCGCGAATTGCAACGCGCCGAGGATCAGGAACAGCGCCCCGCCGATCGCATGCAGGAAGATGGCGGGCGGCCAGACCAGATACCGGGCGTTGTCTGGCGTCACGACGGGGTCGCCCGCCACCTCGATCAGGCGCGGCCCGGCCGAAAGGACGGGGACAAGGCTGAGGGCGATCAGGCCAGCGGGGATCAGCCACCCGGGGGTGTTCATACGCATCTTCTGTGTCCTTTCAGGGATTTGTGCGGTTAGGGGGTCAGTCGGCGTCCCACCAGAAGACCTCGTTCAGCGGAACGCCGAAGGCATGGGCGATCTGGAAGGCCAGTTCGAGAGAGGGCGCGTATTTCGCCGCCTCGATGGCGACGATGGTCTGGCGGGTGACACCCACCTTTGCGGCAAGATCCTTTTGCGTCATCTCGCCCGCGTCGAACCGCAGGCGGCGGATGTTGTTGCTGATCGTGCCTTTTGCCATGCTCAGAATCCGCGCCGGTGCAGCCAGATGCGGATCATGTCGGCACAAAGCCCGGCCGCGATCATCGCATAGATGATGTAGTGGAACACGGCAAATGCCGGATGGCCCAGCGCCAGCGCGATGAGCGCAGCCAGCAGGCCAAAGCCAAAGATCGAGAAGGCCCAGTTCATCGCCTTGAGGTCGATCAGCTTGTCACGCTCGTCCTCGTCCATGTCGGGCGTGTTTCCGGAGATGGCGGTGGCGATGGCAAGCAGGATCTGCCCCAGGATGCCCGCCACGACAATGACCGCGATCAGGATCAGGATCGCCCGTCCGGTGAGAACCATGCCATCGGTCCCGTCGAAATAGCCCTCAGCCTTCAGCGCGCGGACGCGGACCGCGTAGATCACCGCCGCGAGCGCCGTCGTGGCCATCGAGGTTGCGTATTTGGCTTCCTGATAAGTCATGGCTTGTCCTGTATGCCAAAGCAGACACCGTGTCTGGTATATTTGACATCAATAGACGTGATTCGAGGGTAATGTCAAATATTTTTGACATGGTGTCCGGTATATCAGACCTACAAACCGTGCTCCAGACACACAAACGGGGCCGCGAGGGCCCCGTCTGGTCGTCTGTCAGGGATGGCGCGACTATTCGTCGTCGCCCTCTTCATTGTCGGCCGACCGCAGACCCGAGGGGGCCGAGATATTGGCCACGACGAAGTTCCGATCGATCGACGGCGTCACACCTTCGGGCAGCGGGATATCGTTGATGTGGATGACGTCGCCGATCTGGCGGCCGGTCAGGTCCACCGTGATGTGATCGGGGATGTCACCTGCGAGCACGTTGAGCTCGACTTCGGGCCGCACGACCGTCAGCACGCCGCCGCGCTTGAGGCCGGGGGCGTCCTTGTGGTTGACGAACTCCACATGGATGAACAGGTTGAGCCGGGTGGTGCGGCGCAGGCGCAGCAGGTCCACATGGGTCGGCAGGTCCTTGACCACATGGCGCTGCACGCCACGGCAGATGACACGCACGTCATCATGGCCTTCAACCTTGAGGTTGAAGAGCGTCGACAGGAACCGGCCCGCCTTGAGCCGCTTCATCAGCGCGTTGTAGGGGATGTTGATCGGCAACGGGTCTGCGCCGCCGCCATAAACGATGCCTGGTACGTCGCCATCACGGCGAGCTTGACGAGCGGCCCCCTTGCCTGTCCCCGTCCGCACCACGGCGTGAAGATCAGGGATCTCACCAGCCATAGTATGTCCTTTGCGTTGTGGCCGTCCTCCAAGGGTGTACGGCCTATGAGTAGAAGCCGTGCCTATAGGGGGGAAACCGCGGTTTGAAAAGGGCGAAATTGGGCGCCGCCCCGGCGGCGGCTCCCGTGGCGGTGTGGGCGCCTCCGGCGGGAGTATTTCTGGCACAGAGAAGCCGGATCTGCGCTCAGTCCGGGCGAAGCCAGAGGCAGCCATAGGGGGGCAGGGTGATGAGGCCATCCGTGAGGCGGAGCGGCGCGCCGGTGAGCAGGTCGGCGTAGTGGCGGGCAGGGTCGAGCTTGAGGCCCCAGGGCGTCACGCGTTGGTTGGTTTCTGTAAAGTTGAACAGGCAGGTGAGGGTCCGGTCCTCGGCGCGGCGTTCGAATATGAACAGCGCGGGGTTGCCGAAATCGACGATCCGGGTCGGCACATGGCCGGCCAGTTGCGGCGTGGCCTTGCGCGCGGCGAGGATCGCGCGGGTGCCGGCATGCAGGCGCGCGGCGGGTGACTTGCCCTTGGCCAGTGACTTGACCGCTTTCCAGTCCATCGCCGGGCGGTGCATCCAGCGCCCGTCATCGGCGCGGGCCGGGTCGGCCAGATAGCTGTGATCGTTCAGGAGGCCGATCTCGTCGCCCATGTAGATCAGCGGGATGCCGCCAAAGGAGGCGATCAGCGCATGGCCCATCAGGATGCGCGCGATGGCCAGGTCGGTGGCGGCGGCGTCATCCTCCGCGAGGGCCTGCTCGAGGCCCGCCAGCGATGCAAAGCTGCCATTGGTGCGCCTGTCGCCCGTCTCTGCATTGGTCTGAAAATCCGCGCCGCGCGCGAAACTGCCGGGAAAGCTGCCATTGTAGAAATCGGCAAGGAAGGTGCGGTGCCCGGGACCGGTCATCGGCGGCACATGGGCCGCATCCTCGGGCGTGATCGCCCAGCCGATATCGTCATGGCAGCGGATATAGGTCGCAAAACAGGCGTGGTCGAAGCCTTCGGGGAAATGGCTGCGCAGGACATGGGTCATCAGCCTTGTGTCGCGCGCGGCGAGCGAGGACCAGAATTGCACCATCAGACTGTTGTGATAGGCGAGCTTGGCCACCTTGCCCGCATGCGCGCCTTTGCCCAGATAGGGGACAAGCTGATGCGGCCCGACGATCGCCTCGGCCTTGTGGATGATGCCGGGCGCGGCGACGCGGGTCGCCTGCACCAGCGCCTGGATGATGTCATGCACCTGCGGCAGGTTCTGGCAATCGGTCCCCATCTTCTTCCACATGAAGGCCACGGCATCGAGGCGGAAGATGTCCACGCCCTTGTTGGCCAGATGCAGGATGGTGTCCACGATGGCGAGGAACACCTCGGGGTTGGCCCAGTTCAGGTCCCACTGGTATTCGTTGAATGTGGTCCAGACCCATTTGCCGATGTCGGGATAATGGGTGAAACTGCCGGGCGCCTGGTCGGGAAAGACCTCGGGCAGGGTCGCCTCGTAGCGCCGGGGCAGGGTGTCATCGTCGAACATCAGGTAGAACTGCTGGTAGAACGGATCGCCCGCGCGGGCGCGCATGGCCCAGTCATGCTCTTTGGCGGTGTGGTTGAGCACCATGTCGATGCAGGTCGAGATACCGGCGCCGCGCAGCGCGGCGGTGGTCGCGGCAAAGTCGTCCATCGTGCCCAGCGCGGGGTTGATCGCCCGGTAATCCATCACCGCATAGCCCCCGTCCGAGGCGCCGGGGCGCGGCATCAGGCAGGGCATGAGATGGGCATAGGTCACGCCGAGGTCGCGCAGATAGGGGATGCGGGCGGGAATGTCGGCGAGGGTGCCGGCGAACTTGTCGATGTAGAACACATAGGCGACCATCTGCTCCGACAAGAACCAGTCGGGGTCGATGTCGCGGGCGAGGTCGCTGGCCCGCAGGTCGGCCGGGCGGGCCTGCCAATGGCTGTCGAGCAGGTCGCGCAAGCGCGCCAGCAGCACCTCGGTGTCATGGGACGCGCCGTAAAGGCGCGTCAGCGGGCCGATCAGATCGCGCCGGCCACGCGCCCAGCGCAGATCGAAGAGTTGCGCCTCCGATAGGCCGGTCGTCGTCGCCTTGCGTGCCATCCCGCTCTCCCTCCTGCCGGCGGATGCGCCGGAATTGCAGGGGACTATGACATGTTAGCGGTAGCGGGCAAGATCACTCCTGCCAGCGCCCTTCGAAATCCTGCGGGACCAGAAGGATGTCGCGGTCGAGCGTGGTCACGTCGCGCCGCCCGCAGAGCGCCATGGTGAAGTCGAGCTCCTTGCGGATGACCTCCAGCGCGGTCTCCACGCCCTTCTGCCCCATCGCGCCGAGGCCGTAGATATAAGCGCGCCCGATCATCGTGCCCTTGGCCCCGAGCGCCAGCGCCTTGAGCACGTCCTGGCCCGAACGGATACCGCTGTCGAGCCAGACCTCGGTCTGCCCGCCCACCGCTGCCACGATCGCGGGCAGCGCCCGGATGGACGACAGCGCGCCGTCAAGCTGCCGGCCGCCGTGATTGCTCACGATGATCGCGTCGGCGCCGATCTGCGCTGCCATTTTTGCATCCTCGACGTCGAGAATACCCTTCAGAATGAAGGTGCCGCCCCATTTTTCTTTCAGTTTTGCAACCTTGCCCCAGTCAAGCTTTGGGTCGAACTGTTCGTTCGTCCAGGACGAGAGCGAGCTCACATTGCCGACGTTTTTCGCATGTCCCACGATGTTGCGAAAAGTGCGGCGCCGCGTGCCCAGCATCTCCAGCCCCCAAACCCATTTGGTCGACAGGTTGATGATGTTGCGCAGCGTGGGCTTGGGCGGGGCGGAAAGGCCGTTCTTGAGGTCCTTGTGCCGCTGACCGAGCAATTGCAGGTCGAGCGTGAGCACCAGCGCCGACACCCCCGCCTTTTTCGCCCGCGCGATGATATTGTCCACGAACTCCTCGTCCTGCATGACGTATAGCTGGAACCAGAACGGCGCCTTGGTGTTCTCGGCGACATCCTCGATCGAACAGATCGACATGGTGGACAGGGTAAAGGGCACGCCGAACCTTTCCGCCGCGCGCGCCGCCTTGATCTCGCCATCCGCCGACTGCATGCCGGTAAGCCCCACCGGCGCCAGCGCAACCGGCATCGTCACCGGGCGCCCCGCCATCGTGCTCGCGGTGGTGCGGTTCGACATGTCCACGGCAACCCGCTGGCGCAAGCGGATCTTGTCGAAATCCGTGACATTCTCGCGGAATGTCTGCTCGGTCCAACTGCCGCTTTCGCAATAGTCGTAGAACATCTTCGGCACCCGCCGCTTGTGGATGCGTTTGAGGTCCTCGATGCAGGTGATGACGGCCATGGCAACCTCCGTTTGCGGCGAATTGGTTAGGTTCTCTTACCAATAGCGTCGCATTGGCGCAATGCCCGGCGTCGCGCGCGGTGGGGGCGTCAGGCCGTGAGTATTTGGGGCACAGAGAAGCCATAAGCGTGCTCGCCCACGACTTCTCTGTGCAATAAATACTCAAAAAGCCCGGTCAGGTCTGCTGCCCGGTCAGGTCTGCTGCGCGGACAAGTCTCCTGTGCGGTCAGGCCCGATGCGCACCGGCGGCGAGTGAGGCGACAAAGGCCAGCACCTCGGCCACGGGGCGGCCCTTGGCGATTTCGGCCACGATGGCCGAGCCCACGACCGCGCCATCGGCGACGGCGGCGATGGCCTGTGCCGCCTCGGGTGTCTTGATGCCAAAGCCCACGATGACCGGCAGGTCGGTTTGCGCCTTGATCCGGGCGACCTCGGGGCCGACATCGGTGGCCTGCGCATTCGCCGCGCCGGTGATTCCGGTGATCGAGACGTAATAGACAAAGCCAGAGGTATTGGTCAGCACCTTGGGCAGGCGCGCGTCGTCGGTCGTGGGGGTGGCGAGACGGATGAAGTTGAGCCCGGCCGCCTGTGCGGGCAGGCAAAGTTCGCTGTCCTCTTCGGGGGGCAGGTCCACGACGATGAGCCCGTCGATGCCGGCCGCGCGGGCGTCTGCCAGAAAGCGGGCGACGCCGCGCGCATAGATCGGGTTGTAGTAGCCCATCATCACGATCGGCGTCGTGTCATCCGTTTCGCGCAGGTCGCGCGCGATCTGCAGCGTCTTGTCCAGCGTCTGCCCGCCCGCAAGCGCGCGTTGCCCGGCCAGCTGGATCGTCTCGCCATCCGCCATCGGGTCGGTAAAGGGCATCCCCAGTTCGATGATGTCCACGCCTGCGCCCGGCAGGCCCAGCACGATCTCGCGCGAGGTGGCATAGTCAGGGTCGCCCGCCATCACATAGGCGACAAAGGCGCGGCGGCCTTCGGCCCGCAGCTGTGCAAACTTGGCGTCGATCCGTGTCATCTCGCGTCCTTTTTGATCCTCCGCGGGTTTGGGCCATGGGCGCGGGAAAATCAATGCCCTCTCGGCTGGCAGCAGGGTCATCCGTTGCGGGAGCCAGGTGGCAATGGGGCCGGGCGCGCCCCGCCTTGCGCAGCCCCGCCTTGCGCAGCCCCGCCTTGCGCAGCCTCACCTTGCGCAGCCCTGCCTTGCCTCGCGCGCCCGCCCGGCCTAGAAGCGCGCGACCGCAGCAGAGGGATCGGGCGCATGGGTTTCAAGATGGGGATTGTCGGGCTGCCGAACGTGGGCAAATCGACGTTGTTCAACGCGCTCACCCGCACGGCTGCCGCGCAGGCGGCGAATTTTCCCTTCTGCACGATCGAGCCCAATGTGGGCGATGTGGCGGTGCCCGATGCGCGGCTCGACAGGCTTGCCGCTATCGCGGGGTCGCGCCAGACCATTCCCACGCGGATGACCTTTGTCGATATCGCAGGCCTCGTCAAAGGCGCGTCCAAGGGTGAGGGGCTGGGCAACCAGTTTCTGGCCAATATCCGCGAATGCGACGCCATCGCCCATGTGCTGCGCTGTTTCGAGGATGATGACATCACCCATGTCGAAGGCCGCGTGGACCCGGTGGCCGATGCCGCCACCATCGAGACAGAGCTGATGCTGGCCGACCTCGAATCGGTCGAGCGGCGGCTGCAGAACCTCGGGCGCAAGTTGCGCGGGGGTGACAAGGATGCCGCCGACCAGGTGCGGCTGCTCGAAGCCGCGCAGGCGGCGCTGGCCGAAGGGCGCCCGGCGCGCACCGTCAAGGTCGATGCCGATGACGCCAAGCAATGGCGGATGCTGCAACTGCTGACCGCCAAGCCGGTCCTTTATGTCTGCAATGTCGAAGAGGCGAGCGCCGCTTCCGGCAATGGCCTGAGCGCGCAGGTCGCGGCGATGGCTGCGGCCGAGGGGAACGCTCACGTCGTGATCTCGGCCCGGATCGAGGAAGAGATCAGCCAACTCGACGCGGAAGAGGCGCAGATGTTTCTCGGCGAGATGGGGCTCGAGGAGGCGGGGCTCGACCGGCTGATCCGCGCGGGCTATGCGCTGTTGCATTTGCAGACCTATTTCACCATCGGCCCCAAGGAGGCGCGCGCCTGGACGATCCCCGCCGGCACGCTTGCGCCACAGGCCGCCGGCGTGATCCACGGCGATTTCGAGCGTGGCTTCATCCGGGCCGAGACCATCGCCTATGAGGATTTCGTCACGCTGGGCGGCGAGGGGCCGGCCAAGGAGGCTGGCAGGATGCGGTCCGAGGGCAAGGGATATGTCGTGCATGACGGCGACATCCTGCATTTCCTGTTCAACACCTGACCCCGCCGCATGCCCCGGGCGCGGGGCGGTATTTGTCCTTGTGGGGGCAGGGGGATGCCGCTAAACACGCCGGCGGAGACGTGGCCGAGTGGTCGAAGGCACGCCCCTGCTAAGGGCGCATACCGGAAACGGTATCGAGGGTTCGAATCCCTTCGTCTCCGCCACCACCGCTTGCCTTCGTCCTGGCGCTTGCTCTTGCGCCTCACGGCCTCCACCCGCCGGGCGTGCGGGATCGTTCCGTCATGGCGGCCACAAGGCGCGACACCCCCCTCCACCTTTTCCCCGAGCGCGGCATGGGTGCGGCGCAAAATTTTTCGTACGAAAAATTTTTCCCGGCCCGACCGACAGTTAGCGGTCACAGACTTGTGCGCTTGGTCCTTTAGGGTCTAGGCGGGATCAATCCAACCCGCAGGAGCCACCGATGCCGCAGCCCTCAGAGTTCACCGATCGCATGTTGTCACTGGGCCTCGCCCGCGTGTCCGAGGCCGCCGCCATCGCCTGCGCGCCCCTGATCGGGCGTGGCGACGAGAAGGCGGCCGATCAGGCGGCCGTGGACGCGATGCGCAAGGAACTCAACAAGCTCGACATCGCGGGCGTTGTCGTGATCGGCGAGGGCGAGCGCGACGAGGCGCCGATGCTCTTTATCGGCGAAGAGGTCGGCGCCGGCACCGGCCCTGCCGTCGATATCGCGCTTGACCCGCTCGAGGGCACTACGCTGACGGCCAAGGACATGCCCAACGCGCTCGCCGTCATCGCGATGGGCCCGCGCGGGTCGATGCTGCATGCCCCCGATGTCTATATGGACAAGCTCGCCATCGGCCCCGGCTTTCGCCGCGGGGTCGTGACGCTCGACATGTCGCCGTCCGAACGTGTGTCTGCGCTTGCTGCGGCCAAGGGCTGCTCGACCACCGACATCACCGTCTGCGTGCTCGAACGCCCCCGCCACGAGGACCTGATCGCCGAGATCCGTTCGACCGGGGCCGCGATCCGGCTCATCACCGATGGCGATGTCGCGGGCGTGATGCATTGCGCCGAGCCGACGCTGACCGGCATCGACATGTACATGGGGTCGGGTGGCGCGCCCGAAGGGGTGCTGGCGGCGGCGGCGCTCAAATGCATGGGCGGGCAGATCTTTGGCCGGCTGATATTCCGCAATGACGATGAACGCACCCGCGCCCGCACGGCCGGCATCAGCAACCTCGACCGCGTCTATACCCGCGACGATATGGTGACCGGCGATGTGATCTTTGCCGCGACCGGCGTCACCGACGGGTCGCTTTTGCCGGGGGTCAAGCGCGAGGTCGGCCATATCACGGTCGAAACCTTGCTGATGCGGTCCAAGACCGGGTCGGTGCGGCGGATGATCTACCGCAACCCGGTGCGCTAGGGCGGTCTTGCCAAGCCGGCGTCGCTGCCGCAGACAGGGCGGATGGATGCCTTTCTGCATGTCGAGACGTCACTGACCGGCCGCCGCTGGGTCGGCCCGGATATGGCGCTCGACCTTGCGGCGCAGGCGCTGGTGCAGCAGACGGGCCTGCCCGACGCGCTGTGCCGTGTGCTGGCGCGGCGCGGCGTTTCGGCGCCCGACGCGGCTGGATTTCTCGCGCCGCGCCTGCGCGACCTGCTGCCTGACCCGCTCTGCCTGCGTGACATGGGCGCCGCCGCGGCGCGGTTTCTCGCGGCGGTCGAGGGGCGCCAGCGCATCGCCATCTTTGCCGATTATGACGTGGATGGCGGCGCCTCGGCCGCGCTGCTGCTCACCTGGCTTCGGCAGATGGGGCGTCCCGCGACGCTCTACATCCCCGACCGTATCGACGAGGGCTACGGCCCCAATGACGCCGCGATGGCGGGCCTTGCGGCCGGGCATGACCTGATCGTCTGCGTCGATTGCGGCACGCTCTCGCATGGCCCCATCGCCGCGGCCAAGGGCGCGGATGTCATCGTGCTCGACCACCATCTCGGTGCCGAGACGCTGCCGCCTGCGCTCGCCGTGGTGAACCCCAACCGGCAGGATGAGGGCGGCGAACTGGGGCATCTCTGCGCCGCGGGTGTCGTGTTTCTGATGCTGGTCGAGCTTGGCCGCCTGTTGCGCGCGCAGGGCCGGCCCGGGCCCGACCTGATGGCGATGCTCGACCTCGTGGCGCTGGCGACAGTGGCCGATGTGGCGCCGCTCATCGGCGTGAACCGCGCGCTGGTGCGCCAGGGCCTCACCGTGATGGCCCGGCGCGAACGGGCAGGGCTGACCGCGCTGGCCGATGTCGCGCGGATGGATACCGCGCCCACGGCCTACCACCTGGGCTTTCTGCTGGGGCCGCGGGTGAACGCCGGCGGGCGCATCGGCAAGGCCGACCTTGGCGCGCGTCTGCTTGCCACCGCGGACCCGCATGAGGCGGCGGCGCTTGCCGCGCGGCTCGATGCGCTCAATACCGAGCGGCGCGAGATCGAGGCGCAGGTGCGCGCCGCAGCGCTGGTCCAGGCCGAGGCGCGCGGCACCGACGGCCCGCTGGTCTGGGCGGCGGGCGACGGCTGGCATCCCGGTGTCGTGGGGATCGTGGCTGCGCGGCTCAAGGAGGCGACAAACCGGCCCGCCGTGGTGATCGGCTTTGACGGCGACGATGGCAAGGGCTCTGCCCGGTCGGTGAACGGCGTGGACCTCGGCGCCGCGATCCAGCGGCTGGCGGGCGAGGGGCTGATCGTCAAGGGCGGCGGGCACCGGATGGCCGCCGGGCTGAGCCTGACGCGCGCGCAGCTTGAACCGGCGATGGCCAGGCTGGGCGAATTGCTCGCGCGGCAGGGCGCGGGCGTGGGCGGGCCGGCCGACCTGCGGCTCGACGGGCTGCTGATGCCTGGCGCCGCGACGGTCGAACTGGTCGAACGGCTCGACGCCGCCGGGCCCTATGGCGCCTCGGCCCCCGGCCCGCGCTTTGCCTTTCCCGACTGCCAGATCCTCTTTGCCAAGGAGGTCGGCACCGGCCATCTCAAGATCACATTTGGCGACGGCCTCGGCGCGCGGATCGACGCGATCGCCTTTGGCGCGGTGGAAGAGCCGCTGGGCCAGGCCCTGCTGCACCACGGCGGGCAACGGTTCCACCTTGCCGGCAAGCTTGACATCAATGTCTGGCAAGGCCGCAAGAGCGCCCAACTGCGCCTCGACGACGCCGCCCCGGCAAGCCGCCCCTGACCTTGCCCTGACCTTCCCCCCGTCCGCCCCCCGTCCGCCCCCCGTCCGCCCCCTGACCTTCCCCTCGGCCGCCCCCTGACCTTCCCCTCGGCCGTCCCACCCGGCACAGCCAAGGACCGCGATTTTCAGCAAGAATCCCCTTGCCCTCGTCTGCCGCTTTCCCTAATAGACGCTTCACGCCGCGTGGCCCGTTCGTCTATCGGTTAGGACGTCAGGTTTTCAACCTGAAAAGAGGGGTTCGACTCCCCTACGGGCTGCCATTTTCCGCCAGATTGATGATCCTTGGTCTGTGGCCTGCGCTGCGGCCGCAAGCGCGCACGCGGGCGGTCTGCCGGGGTATCGCGCCGCCTTTTTTGCCGGGGCGGAATGGGCCTCGCCAGCCAGCGCCACGCCGGTTCTGGTGCAGTGGGCGAGCGCCCGGGCCCAGCGTGTGGCAAAGATGTCAAACAGGAGCGATCCGGCCCCGACCAGCGCCGCCATCGCGCGTCAGACCGCCTCGATCCGGATCGCCACCGGGGTGCCTGCGACAACGCCGGTCTGAGCAAAGGTCGCCAGTGCTTCGTCCAACGCGCTGCGCGTGGTCTTGTGCGTGACAATCAGCACCGGGGCGGTGGTGTCCTCGTGGCCGTATTGGCGCATCCGGTCGATCGAGATCGCGCTGTCGCCCAGCACGCGGGCGACCTTGGCCAGCGCGCCGGGCTTGTCGAGCAGTTGCAGGCGCAGGTAATAGGGCGCGGGCACCGCCGCGCGGGCGGGTTTTGCGGCGCGCAGGGTCGTTGCCGGCTGGCCAAAGGTCGGCAGCCGCAGCCCGCGCGCGATGTCGATCACATCTGACATCACGGCGCTGGCTGTCGGCCCCGACCCCGCGCCCGGCCCGCGCAGCACGATCTGGCCCACGCTGTCACCTTCGAGCACCACCATGTTGGTGCCGCCCTGCAACTGCCCCAGCGGCGATGTCGCGGGCACGAGGCAGGGTGACATGCGCTGTTCGAGCCCCCGCCCGGTCATCTGCGCCACGCCCAGAAGCTTGATCCGGTAGCCCATGTCGGCGGCCTGGGTGATATCCTCGATGGTGATCGCGCCGATGCCTTCCAGTTCGACACCGTCAAAGGCCACCCTTGTGCCGAATGCGATGGCGGCGAGCAGGGCGAGCTTGTGCCCCGCGTCGATCCCCCCCACGTCGAGCATCGGGTCGGCCTCGAGGTAGCCCAGCGCGCGCGCCTCCTCGAACACCGTGTCATAGGGCAGGCCCGCGCTTTCCATCCGGGTCAGGATGTAGTTGCAGGTGCCGTTCATGACGCCCAGCACGCGGCTGATCTCGTTGCCGGCAAGCCCCTCGGTCAGTGCCTTGATCACCGGGATGCCGCCGGCGACGGCCGCCTCGAAGCGGATCACGCGGCCTGCCGCCTCGGCGGCCTCGGCCAGCGCCTGGCCGTGGATGGCGAGCAGTGCCTTGTTGGCGCTTGCCACATCCTTGCCCGCGGCAATCGCCGCTTCGGTGGTGTTCTTTGCCGGGCCTTCGTGCCCGCCCATCACCTCGACCACCACATCGACGTCCGCCCTCCGGGCGAGCGCGACCGGGTCCGCCTCCCAGGCATAGGCAGAGATATCGACGTCGCGGTTGCGGGTCCGGTCGCGCGCGCTGACCGCCGTGATGACGACCTCGCGGCCCGCGCGGGCAGCGATCAGCGCGGCATGGGTCTGCACGATGCGCACCACGCCGCTGCCGACCGTGCCGAGACCGGCGATACCGAGGCGAAGGGGCTGTGTCATGGGCTGTGTCCGGCTGGGAAGGGTTGCGCCGCTGTTAGCGCGTCCGCGGCGTTACTGCAACGCGGAGGTGTCGATCGGCCGGCGCAGGCGGGCCAATGCCGCGGGCGCGATCACCGGCCCGCGCAGGCGCGCCGCACGGGCGCCGAGTGCGGCCATGCGCCCCGCCATATCGGCGGTGGTCGCCGGGGTGATCCGGCCCGCCGCGCCCAGCGCATCGGCCCGAGCCAGCAAGGGCGCGAGCGGGACCAGCGCAGGATAGCCCTGCGCCACGCCCGCATCTTCGCGCGTGCCCGCATCCTCGCGCGTCCCCGGCAGGTCGGGGATGCCGGCGCAGCCGCCAAGCGTGGCGAGGATCAGCAGGGGGGCGAGGCGCATGGCGCGTGAGGGCATTGCGGGCGGGTCCGACGCGGGAGAGGGTCGGGCCCTTGATAGCGGCTCGGGCGAGGCAGGGAAAGGCGGCTGCCCTTCAATGCGCGGGCTTGATGAAGGTGCCGTTGTTGAGTTCGCGGAAGGCCTGCATCAGTTCGGCCCGGGTGTTCATCACGATGGGGCCATGCCAGGCGACAGGTTCGTCGATCGGCGCGCCCGAGATCAGCAGAAAGCGGATGCCCTCGGGCCCCGCCTGCACCGTCACCTCATCGCCGGTGCCAAAGCGCACCAGCGTGCGGTTGCCAGACATGTCGCGGATGTTGACCTCCTGTCCCGCGACCTCCTTTTCCAGCAGCACGCCCTGCGGGCGGCTCGCGTCGGCAAAGGCGCCGGCGCCTTCGAACACATAGGCAAAGGCGCGGCGGTAGGTATCGACCCGAAACGTCTTGCGCCGCCCGGCGGGCACGGTGATGTCGAGGTATTGCGGGTCGGCCGCGATGCCATCGACCGGCCCGCGCGCGCCCCAGAAACTGCCGGTGATGACACGCACGCGGGTGCCGTCGTCATCCGTCACCTCGGGGATGTCGGCCGCCGCCACATCCTGATAGCGCGGCGCCGTCATCTTGAGGCTGCCCGGCAGATTGGCCCAGAGCTGGAAGCCGTGCATCTGCCCCTTGGCGTTGCCATGCGGCATCTCCTGGTGCAGGATGCCCGACCCGGCTGTCATCCATTGCACCGACCCCGCGCCGAGGCTGCCCTGATTGCCAAGGCTGTCGGCATGATCGACCGTGCCGGCGAGCACATAGGTGATCGTCTCGATCCCGCGATGGGGGTGCCAGGGGAAGCCTGCCTCGAAGTCCTGTGGCCGATCGCCCCGGAAATCGTCGAAGAGCAGGAAGGGGTCAAGCTCGGACGGGTCGGCGAAGCCGAAGGCGCGGTGCAGCTTGACGCCGGCGCCCTCCATCGTGGGGGTGGCGCGGCGGGTTTCGATCGTGGGGCGCAGGGACATCGGCGTTCTCCTTTGGTCTCACGAGATAGGCAAGGGGCGTGCTTGCGGCAACCGTCGGGCCTGTGCACCTGTGCAAGGCGATGGTGCGGGGTGGCAGGTGCGGGAGCCTCCGGCGGGGATATTTTTGGCAAGATGAAGCCGGGACGTGTCGCGAAAGGGCAGGCGGGCGCGCGGGGGCTGGCGGAAGCTGCGGGCGACAATGCAGGGAGGCATGGGATGAGGGTAGGGTTTGTGGGTCTGGGCAATGTGGGCGGCAAACTCGCCGGGAGCCTGTTGCGCAACGGGGTGGATCTGGCGGTGCATGATCTGGACGCGGCGCTGGTGGCGGGCTTTGTGGCGCGGGGCGCGCGCGATGGCGGCGACCCGGTGGCGATGATGCGCGAGAGCGATGTGGTCATCACCTGTCTGCCGTCACCCGCCGCCTGCGCGGCGGTGGCGGGCGCGATGCTGGCCGAGGCGGGGCCGGGCAAGACCTGGGTCGAGATGTCCACCACCGACGCGGGCGAGATGGTGCGCCTCGCTGGAGCCTATGTCGCGCAGGGCGCGCGGGCGGCGGAATGTCCGGTCTCGGGCGGGTGCCACCGGGCGGATACCGGCAATATCAGCATCTTTGCCGGCTGCGACCGGGCGACCTTCGATCATGTCTTTCCGCTGCTCACCATTCTTGGCCGGCGCGTGCTGCATACCGGGCCGGTGGGGTCGGCGAGCACGCTCAAGGTGATGACCAATTACCTCGCCACCGCCAATCTGCTCACCTGCTGCGAGGCGCTGGTGACGATGAAGGCGGCGGGGCTCGACCTCGCGACCACCTATGAGGCGATCAGGATCTCATCGGGCACGTCCTTTGTGCACGAGACCGAGAGCCAGATGATCCTGAACGGCTGCCGCGACATCAATTTCACGATGGACCTGGTGAAAAAGGACATCGGGCTGTTTCAGGCGATCGCCGCGGCGCATGATGTCCCGCTCGAGATCAGCCCGCTGATGGTGGCGATCTTTGACGACGGGATCGCGCGATACGGGGCGCGGGCGCAGTCGGACCGGATCATCGAGCGGCTGGAGGAGGCGACCGGCCTCGACATCACCGCGCCCGGATTTCCGGCCGAGATGGTGGATGACGAACCCGAAGAGCGCGGCTATGAGGTGGTGCCACTGCGCGGCGCAGTCTGAGGGGAAGGCATGACGGCAGATCGGGGGACGGAGCTGCGCGCGGCGCCGGAGCGGCGGCTCTTTGCGCTGGGTTGTCTTTATGTGCTGGGCGCGCTGCTGATCTGGCTGGCACTGGTGCAGCCGCCTGCGCCGCTCTGGCTGGTGTTCCTGCTTGTGCTGGGCGGGCTGGTGCTGGCGCTGGCCGAGGCGATGCGCCGCGCGAGCGCGCTGACGCTGCGGCTGACGGATGCGGGACTCGCGGACAGCGCGGGCAGGGTCATCGCGCGGTGGGAGGATATCGCGCGGATCGAACAGGGGACATTCGCCGCCAAGCCCGCGAACGGTTTCGTGATCGTCCTGAACGAGCACGCGGCGCGGGGCTGGGCGCCGGGCATGTGGTGGCGGATGGGGCGGCGGATCGGGGTGGGGGGCATCACCGCGCGCCGCCACGCGCGCGCGATGGCCGAGGCCATGGCGGCGCGGCTGGCCGCGCGCGAGACCGAAGGGCAGTGAGAGGTATCTGGCGTTGAAAAGGCTTCTGGATTATGCGTGGCACTACGTGCGATCATCTCATTCACCGGCTGCTTCACCGGCTGCGACCGTCTGGAAGCGGCGATGACCTTTGGCCTCATCTGCCGTGAGACATTCCGGGACGCATGGAGCGAGCCCGATCATCCCCATATCGCCAGGATAGCGGCATGGTCGGGCGTCAAGGATCTGTCGTGCTGGGTGTTCGAGACGAACGCAACCGCCAGCGTGATCAGGATCATCGCCAGACACGCCGCCATCA